>Ga0078972_1007433_pt1 | contig 24341 bp, 20 predicted proteins | sample YelNatPaOPGAMG01_FD_67568 | JGI IMG/M metagenome (GOLD analysis project Ga0078972, IMG submission 67568) | Hot spring thermophilic microbial communities from Obsidian Pool, Yellowstone National Park, USA - OP-RAMG-01 (SPADES assembly) (version 2) | ecosystem: Environmental > Aquatic > Thermal...
GGCGGCTATCCGTGGCCGCCGGTGGCGGCGCGACGGTCGGGTATGGAAACCCGACGACGGCGGGCGAGACCGTATGGCGGCTATCCCTAGCCGCCGGTGGCGGTGCGACAGGTCGGGTATGGGAACCCGACGACGGCGCGCGAGACCGTAGGGCGGCTATCCCTAGCCGCCGGGGGCGGTGAGACAGGTCGGGTATGGAAACCCGACCTACGGCGGGCGAGACCGTAGGGCGGCTATCCCTAGCCGCCAGGGGACAGCGCGGCGGCGGGTATGGAAACCCGGCTATTATGGGAGGTGCTTATGGAGGCGATTGGGATGGCGCTGTTCAGCATCATCTTCAGTTTGCTGTCGCTGCTCGTGCCGGTGCTCATCATCGGTGGCATCGTGTATTTTGTTATGCGGCGGCGCAATGGTGGCGCTGTCATCACGACGTACCGCGCGCTTCTGGCCTACTTCCACCTTATTACGGTGGCCAGCGTTGTCATCATGGCGGTTGGCGCGGGCTACCTGGCTTTCGTCGGGTTCAGCCTGATCTACGGCGGCAGGTCGCCCATTGACGATGAACTCACGCTTGGGCTTGCGCTCCTGGGGACGGGCGCGGTGGTCTGTGCGCTGCACGTGGTGGGAAGGCGCGCGGTGGAGAAAGCCGCGGATCCGGCGACCCGCATGTTCCAGCGCATCTACCTGTTCCTCATGCTGGCGATCTTCAGCCTGGTCGGGCTTGGGGCGCTGCCCTCTGCCATCCACGACACCGTTCGCTACTACGTTACGGGCGATGGGAACAACCCTGCCGCTGCGCTGGCCACTGCTGTCGTTACGGTGCCTATGTGGGGCTACTACCTGTGGCGCGTGTTGCGGGAGTTCCGCCGAGGGGTGCAGGAAGATACGCCGACCGTAGCCTGACGGAGGTGCTGGAGGTCGGGTATGGAAACCCGACCTACGGCGGGCGAGACCGTAGGGCGGCTATCCGTGGCCGCCGGGGGCGGTGCGACAGGTCAGGTATGGGAACCCGACCTACGGCGGGCGAAACCGTAGGGCGGCTATCCCTAGCCGCCGGTGGGGGGTGCGACAGGTCGGGTATGGAAACCCGGCCTACGGTGGGCGAATCCGTAGGGCGGCTATCCCTAGCCGCCGGTGGGTGTGAAGGTCGGGTATGGAAACCCGACCTACGGCGGGCGAGACCGTAGGGCGGCTATCCCTAGCCGCCGGGGGCGGTGCGACAGGTCGGGTATGGAAACCCGACGGCGGGCGAGTGGGGCGGCTATCCGTGGCCGCCGGTGGCGGTGCGACAGGTCGGGTATGGGAACCCGACGACGGCGGGCGAGACCGTAGGGCGGCTATCCGTGGCGCGGAGCAGCAGGAGGAAATCGGACATGGATGCTCATGGGCAATCTATGGCGGCGTGGCCCGCGCTGGAATCGTACAGCCGCAGGGTCGCGCTCCCCGGGTGCGGCGTGTCGCTGTTTGCCTACGATGTCGGCCCGGCGGAGGCCGCGCCGCTGGTGCTGATTCACGGCCTGGGCAACGAGGCCGACACGTGGCGCTACGTTATCCCGCCGCTGGCGGAGCGTTTTCGCGTCGTCGCGCCGGACCTGCCCGGCTTCGGCCGCAGCGACAAGCCCAGGCGCGCCTACACCGTGCCTTTCTTCCGCGATGCGCTCCTGGAACTCCTGGACGTCCTCGGCATCCGCAAGGCGTGTCTCGCGGGACATTCCCTGGGCGCGATCATCGCCCACTTCGCCGCGCTGACCCACCCCGACCGCGTGGAGCGGCTGGTGCTCGTGGCGGGCGGGCTGTTGGCCCCCTCGCAGAAACTGGACGCGGCCACCCTGCTGTTCCTGATTCCCTGCGTGGGCGAGTCGCTGTACCGTCGGTTCCAGAGGAATCCCGACGCCGCCTACCGCTCGCTGGAGCCGTACTACTCGCGCCTGGGCGACCTGCCGGAGGCCGAGCGGGCCTTCCTGTACCGGCGGGTGAACGAGCGGGTTCGGGATGAGGCCCAGCGCCGCGCCTTCTTCTCGGCGTTTCGCCGTCTGGCGCTGTGGTTGCCGTCGCAGCAGCGAGGCCTGCGCGGTTCCCTGGCGCGTCTGACGGTGCCGACGCTGGTGATTTGGGGCGGGGCGGATCGCATCAACTCCGTGGCGAACGGGCAGGCGCTGGTGGCGGTGCAGCCGTCGGCGCGGCTGGTCATCGTGCCGGGCGCGGGGCACAACGTGCAGGAGGAAGCGCCGCGGGCCGTGGCCGACGCGATCCTATGCCACGCCGGGGCCGTGCCCGCTCAACCGGGGACTCGCCCCGCCGCGTAGAACACGGGCATGAACACGAACCGCTCGCCGCGGGCGATGGCGGCTTCCTCGCCCGCTCGCACGGCGCGGCGTTCGTCCTCGCTCACGAATTCGCGCGTGATGCGGTTCAGGGTCGCCCATTCGCCGTCCAGCGAGTCGCGGATGGCGTCGGCTGTCCACGGCGCGGAGATGCACCCCACCTCGGCGTCCAGCCCTTGCGCGGCGCACAGGGCGCGCAGTTTGCGCCCCATGAACGGGTCGGCGCCCTCGCGTCGCAGCGCCTCAATGTGCCAGGCGGCGTGGGGCAGGTCGGGGTAGTCCAGGCGCGCGCCGTAGTCCGGCTCGGCGCAGAGGAGCACCCAGCCGCCGGGGCGGGCCACGCGCACCATCTCGGCCAGGGCCTGGTGCGGGTCGCGCAGCCACATGAGCACGAAGTGGCACAGGACAACGTCAAAGGCGGCGTCGGCGAAGGGTAGGCGGAGCGCGTCGCCCAGCAGGTAGTCGGCGTGCGGCCCCTCGCGGCGGCGCAGGAATTCGGGGTTGATGTCCAGCCCCACCACGCGTCCCCGCGTGCGCGCGGCCATCTCCTCGGTGATAACGCCCGTGCCGCAGCCCACGTCCAGCACGCGACGGGCGCGCAGCAGGTCGGCGCGGCGGTACAGGTAGTTTCGCGCCGCGCGCGTCCATTCGGCCTGCCGTCGGAAGTGCTCGGCCCATTCGTCGGGCGTCAGGGCTGGCTCCATGGCTTGCGCCCCCAAGAAGCCGACGGCTGATCGCTGAAGGCTATCGGCTGACCGCTGCGCTAGACTGCATTGGATTGCGTGTCCAGGCAGCGGTAGGCGTGCTCCTCCACGTACAGCGGACAGCCCCCGCCGCACAAGTCCAGGTCTGGGCAGTCCTTGCACTTCTCCTGAATCCAGGTGCGGTCGCGCAGGCAGCGGGCCGTCTCGCTGTTCCAGATGGAGTCCCAGTCGTCCTTCAGGATGTTGCCCATCGGCTTGTAGTAACTCTGGCAGGGGATGACGTCGCCGTTGGGTTCCACGCACATGTTGAATTCGGCGGCGGTGCACGTCTTGATGCCCAGTTCCAGTTTGATGGGGTCCAGTTCGCAGTACTGCGTGGGCGTGTACCAGATGAGGCGCATCTGGTTGCGGGCGGCGGCCGCCTTGACGCGCAGGACGATGTCCTGCAACTCGGCCTCGGTGAACCCCGTGCCCACCACCTTGCCCCTGCCCGAGTAGATCATGCCGTTGCACGCGAAGGTGCGGATGCCCAGTTCGGCCAGGAAGTCAATCGTGTCCTCAATTGTCGGCACGTTGTCGCGGGTAAGGGTGGTGTTGGTGATGACGTACACGTCGGCGGCGACGGCATTGGCGATGCCCGCGACCGTCTCGGCCCACGCGCCCGAGCACCCCACCATCTTGTTGTGGATGGCCTCGTCGTGGGATTCCAGGGTGATCTGGATGTGGTCCAGGCCGGCATCCAGCAGGCTTTGCAGATACGCCTTGTCGGCCAGTTTGCGGCCGTTGGTCAGGAGGCCCGTTACCAGGCCCACATCCTCCGCGTGCTGGATGAGTTCGGCCAGGTCGCTGCGCAGGGTGGCCTCGCCGCCGGTGAAGGTTACGTGAGGGATGCCGATGTCCCACAGGCGGTCAATCACCCGCTTCCACGCCTCGGTGGGCATCTCCGGGAAGTTGCGGTCGCGGGCCACGTAGCAGTGGGGGCAGTCGTCGTTGCACCGATAGGTGAGCGCCAGGTCCATGCGGTAGGGGGCCGAGACCGGCGTCTTGAACGGGTCAATGCGCTCCACGTCCAGGTACGTGATGGGGCACACGTCGTCGGTGCGGGTCATGGTGAGAATCGTATCGCGCAGGCTCTCGTAGTCCTTGCGCGCCTGCTCCTTGCTCACGCGATAGCGGCGCGTGATCTCGCGCACGGCCTCGTCCGCGGATTTGTCCTGCAGGATGAGGCGAGCGTACTCCGTGGCCGTCTGGTTGAGATGGAGCACCTTGGCGGCGTTGATGACCAGGATGCCCCGTCCGTCGTCTTCTACGCGCAGATGGAGCCGGAACCGCTCTTCCTGTCCGGCGGGCGACCGATAGTGGTAGATGCCTTTCTGGAGCGGCTTTTCGGGCGCGAACCAGTTGCGAATGGTGTCCAGCAGACCCATGCTAACGACCTCCTCCCGCGCACGCGCAGGCGCAGCCGGCGCACGCACAGGCGCACGCGCAGGCGCAACCGCCGCCGCTCCGGCCGGACCAGCGGCCGCTGGTCGTGCTGGGCGGCGGTGGCGGTGGGTTGGTAACCGATGAGATGCTCCCCGTGAAGCGTTCCACGCTGGAGACGACGCGGTTGGACAGGCTTTCCACGCCCGACACGATGGTGTTGGCGAAGGCGGCGCCCGGGAGCGTGGGCATGGTGGGGGCGCGACCCGCGTCGCCTGTCGTCGTCTTGGGGGCCGACACCGTCTGCCCGCCGCCGCCCGAAGCGGTGCTCGTGCTCGTGGCCCAGGGGCGGTAGTAGCCCCACCACCGCGGCAGCAACACCGGCTCGTCGCCGAAGGTGCGCCCCACCCGTTTGTTCCAGTCCTCGTCCAGCATCGTCCACTCCAGCCCTTCGTCCAGGCGCTGCGCCTTGACTTCGGGCGTGTCGGCGGCCTCCACCTGCTGCCAGGCGCGGCTCACCAGGTCCTTGTAGTAGGCCACCGAATCTTTGCGGCTGAACCCTTTCATCTTCTCGTTCACAGACTTGATGAAGCCTACCATCATCAGGCGCAGTTTCTTCTCGTCCAGTTGATCGTTCTCAATGCAGGCGATGAACTCCTTCTCGTAGTCGCGCAGGTCTTCGGGCAGGGGCACATTCGCCTGCAGGCGCAAGGGGTTGTCCGACAGGACGGTAACCGCGCCCTTCTTCAGCAGGCCGAACAGGATCATGGTCAGCACGCGGTTCAGGGGGGCTTCCAGGAGGATGGCGGCTTCCACCGCCGTCAGCCCGCGCTTCACGCCCGCGCCTTCCACGCCCACGGTGGGGGGCAGGTACTTCATCTTGCGCGCGGCGCCACCGCGGATGCTGAGCACAATGAAGGCGATGAACCCGAGGATGCCCAGGATCACGCAGAAAGGCCCGCTGCACAGGATGTCGGTGATGCTGGTACCGCCCGCGGCTGGGGGGAGAGGCTCGGGGGTAACCTTCAGTTCAATGCCGCTCTTGAGGTACTTCTTGGGGAACGACACGCCCACCTTGTACGGTCGGCTGGGCGAGGCGTCGGGGAATATCCAGGCGTAGGTTACCCGATTGTCCACGATGGCCGCGTCGGTGAACTTGGTGTCGTGGTAGCGCGACTCCTCGCTGGTTACGCCTTCGGGGAAGTGCACCACGATCTCCAGGTGCATCGTGCCGTGGGCGTTGGCGCTGTCGTACCAGTGCGGGATGAACTCCATGCTGGCATAGTCGGGGTCCGACGTGTCCTGGAAGACCATGTTGCGCACCCGCGCCAGGACGTGGAGCGTTCCCGTCCCGCCTGGCGGGATGGTGAACTTGCCCATGTGGACCTCAATCCCAGGCTTCACGTATTCCGAGTGGCGGATGTCGGAGATGGCGACCCCGCCCACGTCGGCTTTGACCTCGGCCAGGCTGTAGTCGTAGTTGGGCAGGCCGATGTCCACGATGTCTATGGGGTGCGAGCCTGGGTCGGCGGTGAAGGTGATGTTGTAGTCAATCCAGATGGAACCGTCGTTGTTGATGTAAACGTGAACCAGCCTCTCGTTCACCTGGAAGCGATAGTCCTGGGCGGCGACGGGCATCGCGACGAGGACAATCGCCAGGAGCACAAGAGCCGCTCTCAAAAACCATTTCGGGCCTGTTCGCATGGGGCCAACCTCCAAGAATCCGCCGACAGATTCGGCTACCACTTCGGTTCTTCTACCATCTGGTACGTTGTGCCGCAGTAGGGGCATGAGATGATGATGGCGCCCTCGGCTAGTTTGATGCTGTCCTTGTCCAGAAGCGCGCCGCAGTTCTTGCATTTTAGGCGCTCCATGCCGATCTCGCCCGATACGTCTATCTTCTGGATGATCTCCTGTTTCGGCTTGGGTTCGCGCATCTTGATGGCGATGATGATGACCACGCCGATGCCGATGAGGACGGCCGCGATGATGAAGTTGCTGATGGCCTGGGCGACGGGCCTGCCGTCAAAGGCGGCGATGAGGAACAGCACGCCGAACAGGATCGCGATTCCGGCGAAGATGTAGCCGATAATCTTCCCAGCGGACATTTCCTGCCTCCTTGTGGCGCAATACGGTGTCGCTGGCATCATTATAGCGTAGGACGGCTGGTGCGGCAAAGGCGCGGGGCATCCGATTCGGTTCCGTCTTGTGTTGGCGACCAAGGTGCGACCACGAAGGTGCGACGCACTTCTGAAAGTGCGTCGCACCTTCGTGGCCATTTTACATTCGTGCCGATTCGTGTGATTCGTGGATGACGGTGGCCCGCGCTGGGGACGTTTGGACCGCGAAGGGCACGAAAGGGCGCGAAAGCCGCGAAAACGCGGCCGCCCGCCGTTCCCTCTCCCGCCGGGAGAGGGCCAGGGTGAGGGGTTGCACGCGCGGGCCCAGACCCCAAGGGTCTCCGAGACCCTTGGGGTCTTGAACGGCAGCCCGATGCTTCAGCGTCGGGCATAATACCATTCGTGCCGATTCGTGTGATTCGTGGATGACGGCGGCTGGCGCGGCTTTGCACCTCACCCCTGGCCTTCGGCCTCCCCCTCTCCGCCGGCGGAGAGGGGGAATGAGGGGGTGAGGTCGGCATGCGCGCGCTGCGTCCTGCGCCCGTTTGACTTGCGCGGTGAAGTCGGCTATCCTTGCGTGGCGGCTGATGAGCATCACAAGGGAGGGAGCGACATGGATGAGTATCCGCCGGTGGTCGTGGTGGGCGCGGCGGCGATGGACACCAAAGGCAGGCCCGACAAGGGGCTGACGGCGGGCACGTCGTGCGAGGGCGACATCCGCATCAGCGTCGGGGGGTCGGCGCGGAACGTTGCCGAGAACCTGGCGCGGCTGGGCGTGCCCACAACCCTGCTCACCGCGGTGGGAAAGGACGGTTCGGGCCGGCGCATCCTGCACCAGGCCCAGGAAAGCGGCATCAACGTGGACCGCGTCATCGTTACGGACGAGTATCATACGGCCGCATACATGACGATCTACGACGAGCGGGGCGAGCCCGTGTACTCCATCCACGACATGGACATCCTGTCGCTCATCACGCCGCAGTACCTGTACTACAACCGCCGCGTCATCGCCGAGGCGGCCCTGATCGCGGTGGACGCCAACCTGTCGCCGCGGGCGCTTCGGTCGCTGTTCGCGCTGGCCCGCAAGCACAAGATTCGGGTGTGCGCCGACCCGACGACGGTGGGGCTTGCGGCCCGCCTGAAGCCCTACCTGGGCGAGTTGTACATGGTAACGCCGAACGCCGCGGAGGCCGAGGCGCTGACGGGCCTGCCGGTTACCAACAAGGCCAGAGCATTGCGCGCGGCCAAGGCCCTGGTGGGCATGGGCGTGCGCCTGGCCATCGTTACGCTGGCCGAGAAGGGGCTGTGCTACGCCACGAGCGAGGCCAGCGGGACGCTGCCCGCCGTGCCGTGCGAGATCGTGGACCTGACGGGGGCGGGCGATGCGCTGACGGCGGCGGTGATCTTCGGCTTGCTGAACGAGATGGACGTGGACGACGCCGTGCGGTTGGGGCTGGCCGCCGCTGCCGCCACCATCGGCTGCGAGGAGACGGTATGCCCCGACCTGAGCGTAGATATTCTGTATGAGAAACTAGTGGTATGAACATTCATATATCTCCGGAAGTGCAGGCGGCGCTCCGCGCGGGACAGCCTGTCGTGGCGCTGGAGTCCGCCGTCATCACCCACGGCCTGCCGCGCCCCCAGAACCTGGACACCGCCCGCCGCCTGGAGCGCGTGGTGCGCGAGCACGGGGCGACGCCTGCCACCGTGGCGGTGGTGGGCGGTAGGCTGTGCGTGGGTCTGGCCGACGAGGAGTTGGCGCGCCTGGCCCAAAGCCCTCGCCCGCGCAAGGTGAGCCTGCGCGATTTGGCGGCGTGCGCGGTGCTGGGCGAGGATGGCGGCACAACCGTGGCGGCGACCATGCACCTGGCGCACCAGGCCGGCATCGGCGTTTTCGCCACGGGTGGCATCGGGGGCGTTCACCGCGGGCAGCCCTTTGACGTTTCGGCCGACCTGCCCATGCTGGCGCGCACGCCGATGGTCGTGGTGTGTTCGGGCGCGAAGAGCATCCTGGACCTGCCCCTGACGCTGGAGTGGCTGGAGACGCACGGCGTGCCCGTGGTGGGATACCAGACGGATCGGTTTCCGGCGTTCTACTGTCGGGACAGCGGGCTTGAGGTGGACATCCGCGTGGACACGCCGGAGGCGCTGCGCGACTTCGTGCGCGCTCATCGTGGCGCGGGCCTGCACACGGCGGTGCTGGTGGGGGTGCCCGTTCCCGAAGACGCCGCCCTCCCTGGCCCGCTGGTGGAGGAGGCCATCGCGCAGGCGCTGGCCGACGCGGAGCGGGAAGGCGTGCGGGGGAAGGCCCTTACGCCGTACCTGCTGGCGCGGCTGAGCCGCATCACCGAGGGGCGGTCGCTGCGGGCGAACCTGGCGCTGCTTGGGCGCAACGCCGAGATCGCCGCCCGACTGGCCGTGTGCATGGCGGCGTAGAGGGTCGCGGGCCTTCCATGTTTCACGTGAAACATCGGGGGACGGTGTGGCTGACAGAAGCGAGCCGAGAATCATAGACTACGGCGAGAGCACCTACAAGCGCGACTTCTGGGGCGAGGGCCGCGAGTACGAAGACCGGGCCGAACGGTTCGCGCTCCGACGCCTCATCCCGCCGCAAGGCCTGCGCATCCTGGACGTGGGCGCGGGGTTCGGCAGGCTGGTCTCGCTCTACCGCCATTTCTCCGAAGTGGTCCTGCTGGACTACTCGGACGACCAACTGCGCGACGCCCGCCGCGCCTGGGGGGACGACCGCATCCAATACGTGGCGGCCAACTGGTACCACATGCCCTTCGCCGACGCGACCTTTGACGCCGTCTTGAGCGTCCGCGTGCTCCACCACGCCGAGGACTTGCCCGCCCTCATGGGCGAGATCGCCCGCGTCCTGGCCCCTGGCGGCATCTACGTCCTGGAGTTCGCGAACAAGCGGAACCTGAAGGCCATCGCCCGCTTCCTGCTGCGCCGCCAGAAGTGGAACCCCTTTGACCCGGAGCCGGTGGAGTACCACCCGCTGCATTGGGATTTCCACCCCCGCTGGATGTACGACCTGCTCGTGGACAAAGGCTTCACGGTGGAGCAGCGGCTGACCGTGTCGCACTTCCGCGCCGGGCTGCTCAAGCGCCTGGTGCCCGCGGACATCCTGGCGCGCGCCGACGCCGCCCTCCAGTGGACGGGCCGATACTTCCAGTTCACGCCCAGCGTGTTCATGCGGGCGCGCGCGGCGGGCCTGCCCACGCCCCCGACGGAGCGCCTGGTGTACCGCTGCCCGGCGTGCGGCGGCGCGCTGGCGGAAGACGCGGCGGGGCTGCGCTGCGCGGCGTGCGGCGCGCTGTACGCGCTGCGAGATGGGGTTTGGATGTTCAAGGCGTAGGATGCGCCCCATACGCTCGCGAACCGCGAATCACACGAATCCACGCGAATGGTGTAACCGGAATCCACGAATCACACGAATCCACACGAATGGGGTAACACAGACCTGTAGGGCGGCTTTCCATAGCCGCCGGAGGCTAACCGCGAATCACACGAATCCACGCGAATGGGGTAACCGGTATCCGCGAATCACACGAATCTGCACGAATGGGGTAGCGCAGACACGTAGGGCGGCTTTCCATAGCCGCCGGAGGCTAACCGCGAATCACACGAATCCACGCGAATGGGTAACCGGAATCCACGAATCACACGAATCTACACGAATGGGGTAACGCAGATGCGGCGCACTTCTGAAAGTGCGTCGCATCTTGGTCGCCAACCCAAAACGGGCGCGGCGCGGTTTTGACAACGCCGTCCGCCCCGCGTATAATCACCGCGAGTTGAATATCCAGGAGCCTTCGGGGCAGGGTGCGGCCTGCAAGTCAGGCCAATTCCCGATCGGCGGTAAGGCCTCGCTGTGGAGGCCAAGCCCGCGAGCGCAAGCAGATCCGGTGCGAAGCCGGGGCCGACGGTACAGTCCGGAAGGGAGAAGGTTCCGCAATGGGCAGTGCGCATGCCCGCAGTTTCCATGCGCTTTGCCGTTGAACTCCTGCCCCGCTGGCCCCAAGCCTGTGGGGTTTTTGTATGGCCGAAATCTGCCAACCTCAAACCAAGCCGAGCCTGGCGAAGCGGCTGCGGCAGGCGGCACGCCGCGCGGCGGGCGCGGCCCTGGGCGTTCTGGGCTTCCTGGCGCTGTGGGGCGGTCTGGTCGCGCTCCTGAAGTATCCGCCGTTTATCCTGCCTGGGCCTGGGCGCGTCTGGTCGCGTTTCCTCGTCGCGGTCGCCGATGGCTCGCTGTGGTACCACACATCGCTCACGCTGTTTGAGATCTTCGCGGGCCTCCTGCTGGGCGTGAGCGTCGCCATCCTGCTGGGATACATCATCGCCAAGTCGCCCACGCTGGACCGCCTGCTGTCGCCCTATATCGTCGCGGCCCAGGCGGTTCCCATCGTCGCCCTGGCGCCGCTGCTGGTCATCTGGTTCGGCTTCGGGAGCGTCTCCAAGATTCTGGTGTGCGCGCTGACGCTGTTCCTGCCCGTGCTCATCAATACCGCCGTCGGCATCCGCTCGGTGGATCGCAACCTGCGCGAACTGATGCGGTCGCTCGGCGCGTCGCGGTGGCAGACGTTTCGGATGCTGGAAGTGCCCGCCGCGCTGCCCGTGCTGTTCGGGGGGCTGAAAATCGGCGCGACGCTGTCGGTCATCGGCGCGGTCGTGGGCGAATTCGTCGGCGCCGACAGGGGACTGGGGTTCCTGATCAACCTGGCGCGGGGGCTGTTTGACACGCCCCTGCTCTTCGTCGCGCTGTTCACCCTTGTGGCGATCGCGCTGTCGCTTTACGGCGCGATCTCGCTCGTTGAGGCCGCTCTGCTGCGGCATCGGTAACATATTACAGTCCAGGAGGACACCATGAAGACATTGCGGTTGGCTTTGATTCTGCTGACGCTCGTCGCGTCGGTGGCTGCGGTCGGGTGCAAGCCCACTCCCCGCCCCACCCAGGAGATTACGCTGGCGATGGGCTATATCCCCAACGTGCAGTTTGCGCCCCTGTACGTGGCGGTGAAGAAAGGCTACTTCGCCGAGGAAGGCATCCAGGTGAAGTTTGACTACGGCTGGGAGACCGACCTGCTCAAACTGGTGGGCACGGGCGAGTTGAAGTTCGCCGTCGCCAGCGGGGATCAGGTCATCCTGGCCCGCTCGCAGGGGCTGCCCGTTGTGTACGTGATGAACTGGTACCGCCGCTACCCCGTCTCGGTTACCGCCCTGGCGGACAGGGGTATCCGCACGCCGCAGGATTTGGTCGGCAAGACCGTGGGGATTCCCGCGACCTACGGGGCCAGTTACATCGGGTGGCGGGCGCTGCTGTACGCCACCGGCATCAATCCCGAATCGGTTACGCTTCAGACCATCGGCTACGCGCAAGTCCCTGCGCTGGTGGAAAAGCAGGTGGACGCCGCCGTCTGCTACGTGATGAACGAGCCGGTTCAACTGGCGCAGGCGGGGTATGCCGTCGTGGATATGCCCGTGAGCGACTACATAGACCTGGTGTCCAACGGCTTCATCACCAACGAGCAGACGATCCAGAAGGAGCCGTCGCTGGTGCAAGGCGTGGTGAGGGCGGCGCTTCGGGGCCTGCAGTACACGTTGGATCACCCCGACGAGGCGTTTGAGATTTCGCTGGAGTTCATCCCCGAGATGAAGAGCACCGATGTCCCGCTCCAGAAGGCCGTCTTGTACAAGAGCCTGGAGGTCTGGAAAAGCGACCGCCTCGGCGAGAGCAGTCAGGCGGCGTGGCAGGCCTCGGTGGACTTCATGAAGTCCGTGGGGTTGATTCAGGAGGCCCCCGCGGTCAACACGCTGTTCACGAATCGGTTTGTGGAGGGCGCGAGGAAGTAGCGATGGCCAGCCGACCGTCAGACTCCGAGAACACCACCGCGCCCCCTGCGCTGGAGGCGATAGACCTGACCAAGACCTACTGCACGTCGCAGGGCGAGGTCGCGGCCGTGGCGGGGGTAACGATGCAGGCCGCCCAGGGCGAGTTCGTGTGCATCGTGGGGCCGTCGGGGTGCGGCAAGACCACGCTCCTGCACCTGTTCGCGGGGCTGCTGGAGCCGACGTCGGGCCTCGTGCGCACCAACGGCACCCAGATCAAGGGGCCTGTGCGCGACATCGGGCTGGTGTTCCAGAACGGGAACCTGATGCCCTGGCGCAGCGTGTTGCGCAACGTTACCCTGCCGCTAGAAATCCAGGGCGTGCCCCTTCGGGAGGCCGAGGAGGCGGCGCGCGGTGTGCTGGATTTGGTGGGCCTGAGGGGGTTTGAGCACGCGCGACCGCGGGAACTTTCGGGCGGGATGCAGCAGCGGGTTGCCATCGCCCGCGCCCTGGTGTACGACCCGAAGATTCTGCTGCTGGATGAGCCTTTCGGCGCGCTGGACGCCCTGACCCGCGAGCGGATGAACCTGGAGTTGCAGCGCATCTGGCAGGCGCGGCAGAAGACCGTCATCATGGTAACGCACAACATCCAAGAGGCGGTGTTCCTGGGAGACCGCGTGCTGGTGATGACGCCGCGGCCTGGGCAGATTTCGTCCGAGACGCGTATCCCCCTGCCGCGCCCGCGCGACTTGGCGGTGATGGCCTCGCCGCAATTCGGCCTGCTGGCCCAGTCCATCCGCGAATCTATCTATGAGTGAAAATTCGTAAAATCTCGCTCACAGTCGCGTGACGGGCACGCGGACAACGCGCGGCTTCGGCGTCAGGGCCAGGCGCAGCCGCCGCCACCGATACGCGAGGATGCGTCGGCGGAGGGAAGCCCAGGAGCGGCGGATGGCGTCCCTGTCCACTGGCGCGGCCTTGCGGGCGCTGAAGCGTTCCTGATAGTACAGGTCGGCGAAGAACAGGGCTTCGGGTTCGCACCCGCTGATGGTTCGCGCCAGGCGCGCGGCGAACTCGCGCGGTGTTTCGCTGTCGCCTTTTCGCACGCCCGCCAGCCGCGCCAGCCACACGAGGAGCGCGAACAGCCTCTCGGCTGGCTTCATCCTTCGGACGGCGAGCGCTCCCCAGAGCGCCGCGCCCAGGCCCGCGAGGAGCGCCAGCATCCCAGCACCCAGGGCCACGGCGCGCCACCCGCGCAGGGCCGTCTCGGGCGCGGCGGGCGTCGTCGCCCCTCCCTGCGCCCCCTCGGCCAACTCGTCCGCGCCGAACTTCGCCTCTTCCTCGTCCTCGCGCAGGGCGGGAGGCACGATGCCGATGCCGATGAGGCCCTGCGGCTCATCCGACGGGCGGGCGATGAGGGGTTCCGAGGCCGTGGGTTCAAAGGGAATCCACCCGTAGTTGGGGAAGAACACTTCGGGCCAGGAATGCGCGTCCGAGTACAGCACCACGTAGCCCCGACGGTTGGGGTCCCATCCGCCGCTGGTGTAGCCCGCGGCAATGCGGGCGGGGATGCCGATGGCGCGCAGCATCACGACCATGGCCGAGGCGTAGTAGTCGCAGTAGCCTGCCTTGCTCACGAACAGGAAATGATCCACCGCGTCGGCGCCTGGCGGCGGGGCTTCCACCGACTGGTCGTATCGGTACTCGCGCCGCAGGTAGCGTTCTATGGCCACGCACGCCTCGTAGGGCGTGTTGGCGCTCGCCGTGATCTCGCGGGCCAGGTCCACCACCCGCGAGGGCAGCGTCGCGGGCAGGTTCAGGTACCGCTCCAGCACGTAGGTGGGGTAATTCGTGCCTGCGTCGCGGAGCCGCCGCTCGCTGACGGTGGGCACGGACGAGATGACCGTGTAGCCCGCGCTCGGCGACACGGCGCGGAGCGCGCGGATGCTGGAGGGTTCCGCCAGGCCCGTGATCATGCCCCCGCCGCGGCTCATGCCCACATACGTTACGTCGGCCGCCACGGGGATGTCGGCCCAGATGGGCTGGCCCGCCGCATACACGCGGAACTCGCCCGACTGCAGCGGTTTCACCGTCTGCGTGATCTCCTGGGCCGAGTCAAAGGTCGGCACGGGCCAGTACTCGCGGGCGGGCCAGGTGGCCGAGAAGCGATCCGAGTTGACCCAGCCGCGCCCCGTGTACTCGTCGTACACGGCGGCGCGCCAGTACAGCGGCCGAGGGGATTCCACCACCATAAACGGCGTGTCGCTCAGCCGCACCGGCCCGCCCAGGGCCAGCGCCCGACCGAAGGATATGCCTTCCTGCGCCTGCTGCGACCGCAGGCTGGAGTACAGGCGCGCCCATTCGTCCTGCACCCGCTGCCAGGGGCGTGAGAAGGTGTCCCAGATGTCGCTCCATCTCGGGCTGGCCAATGCGTTGGGCAGGAACAACGCCGACAGGACGATCACCAGGGACAGGATCACGCCGTCGCGCAGGAAATCCCAGGCGATGTCGGGCGAGAAGGCGATGCGGTTCGCCTGCCAGCGCGTCTGCTCGGCCAGCACGTGTACCCGCACGATGAGCAGGAGCGCGCAGAACAGGTACAGGACGAAGTAGATGCCCACGCCGCTGGGCGCGTACAATGAGTTGATGAGGATGACCAGGCCCACGGGGATGATGGCGGCCCACACCTGGTGCCTGCGGAAGGTGAACCACGTGCCCAGGTACGCGGCCAGCCACAGGAGAACGCCCAGTTGGAGGACGAAGATCACGCCGTCGCCGCTGACGCCCTGCCCCAGCGCCACGTCCAGCCACGCCATGAATCGGTACACCAGGGCCAACATGCGCTCTTTCACCGCCATCGCGCCGGGCAGGATGTGGCTCACGAGGAAGACCGTCCACGCCAGGCCGACGAGGGTGGCGAGGATGTGCGAGACGACGCCGGGCAGCCAGCGCTGCTTGGCCAGGAGCATGCCCAGGGTTACCGCCAGGAACACGACCCAGATGAGGAGTCCGAGGCCATCGGCCCATTCGGCCGCGCTCAGCGCCCAGACGGCGAGCATGTGTATGATCAGGAGCAGGAAATAGGTGCTCCAGCCTTCCTTGAGCCGAAACCGTGATCTCACTGCGCTCCTCGGCGGCGATTCGCGCCGCTCACCCCAGAGACGGCGGGCGCGGGCGCCGGGTTCCGCCCGATGCGCGCCAATGGGCTTCCGTTCGCCGCCCTCTGATGGGTGTACACGCCTGCCTCTCCGCAGGTTCACCGTGCCCGAAAATATGGAAAGAAGCAATGACACAATTAGTATAAGCCAATACGCCCGTCTGGTCAAAAGGGCGCGCCAGCATCCGAACTGTCCCTTCCGCAGACCCCATTCGCGAGGATTCGCGCGATTCGCGGTTAGCGGTTACCCCATTCGTGTGGATTCGCGGTTCCGCCAGTTCGTAGGGCGGCTTTCCATAGCCGCCGGCAGAGGGGCAAGGGCAGGTATGGGGGCTTTCCGCAGACCCCAAGGGTCTCCGAGACCCTTGGGGTCTATTTCCCATTCGTGTGGATTCGTGTTATTCGTGGATTCGCGGTTACCCCGTGCGCATGGATTCGCGGTTCCGCCAGCCGCCGGCAGTTCGTAGGGCGGCTTTCCATAGCCGCCGGCAGAGGGGCAAGGCCAGGTATGGGGGCTTTCCGCAGACCCCAAGGGTCTCCGAGACCCTTGGGGTCTATTTCCCATTCGTGTGGATTCGTGTTATTCGTGGATTGCGGTTATCCCATTCGCGGGATTCGCAGAGTTGCGAACGCTACCCTAGCGGCGCGGGTGCACCCGAACCGCGCGCGGGGCCAGCGCCAGCGCCGCCGCGACGACAAGCACTACCAGCCACATCGCCGGCGTGCCACCCGTGCCCGCGTCGCCCGTTGTCGGCAGCCTGGCCGGCGTGGGCAGCGGTGATGGCCCTGCCGTGGGCTGCGCTGGCGGCGGGGCGGGCTGTGGCGTGGCGGTGGGCGCGGGCGGCTGCGGCGTGTTCGTGGCCGTCGGCGCTGCCGTAACCGCGCGCGTCGCCGTCCGCGTGGGCGTGCTCGTCGCGCCTGGGGCGGTTGTGGGCGTGGGCGACGGCCCAGCGGCAGGTGTGGCCGTTGCCGTGGGCTCGGGCGTCGCGGTTGCCGTCGGCTCGGGCGTGGCGGACGGGCCGGGCGTTGCGGTTGCTGTCGGCTCGGGCGTCGCGGTTGCCGTGGGCTCGGGCGTCGCGGTCGCCGTGGGCTGCGGCGTGGGCGTGGCCGTGTCCGTCGGCGTGTTCGTCGGCGTCGCCGTCGGCTGCCTCAAATCGTAGAAGTACAGACAGCCCCAGACGGGCACCTTCCCATCGCTTTCCACGCGGTTCGGCGTGATGGGAGTCCAGCGGTCATCGCCCAGCGAGCGGGTGGAGAAATAGCCCGGCAGGTCCTCTTCCACCACCGCCAGCGTGCCGGGCGGATACTGGCCCTCAAACTCAAAGTAGCCGAACGCATCGGTGAACGTGGAGCCGAGCGGCGTCATCCCGCCGTCCACCGCGTACAGGCGCACAGGCACCCCCGCGATGGGCACCGGCGAGGGCAGGTCTTCGTACACGTAGCCGACCACCTTGGACAGCGGCAGGGGCGGCGTAGGTGTGGGCGTGTTCTGCCCGCGCACGAATTCCACCACGTTGTACGTTCCGGGCGATCCGACGCCGAACGTGAACACGGTGTAGCCGTCGGAGACCGTCCCGCCGCCGATGAGGGGCCGCGCGTCCACCGCGGTCCAGCCCGGCAGCACCGGCTGCTGCACCAGCGCGAACTGCGGCGGGCCGCCGTGGGTATCCGTGGTGAGGCAGAAGCGTCCGTTGGCATCGCTCACGCCGCTGGCGACGGGCCGCGTCCACGATGTGCCGTTCCACCAGTCCAGGCGCACGGCCCAGCCAGCCAGCGGCGTGCCGTCGGGCGTGATCACCCACCCGCACAGCGTGTAGATGGTGCTCACGGGTGGCGTGGGCGTCCTCGTGGGCGTGTTGCCGGGCGTGGCGCTGGGGCGCGGCGTGGACGTGGGCGTGGATGTGGGCTGGACGGCCACCACGACAAACGTGGCGCATCCCAGCGCCCCATCGGGCGACTCCACGCGGTCGGGGCTGACGACGGTCCAGCCGCTGCCGCCCGCCGACACCGAGTTGTAGCCCGGCGGGTTGGTCTTGACCAGCGCGTAACGCTCGGGCGTGTCGCCGCTGTAGGTGAGCAGCACGTGGCCCGTGGCGTCGCTGACGCCGGACGCCAGCGTTTGCCACGTCCCGCCGAAGCGCCCCAGGAGCGACACGGGCGCGCCCGGAACCGCGGCGTTGTTCTGGGTGTCCACCACCCAGGCGCAGACGCTCACGTTGGCGGCATCAGGGGCGGCGTATAGGGGCGCGGGGTTCGCTCCGGAGCCGGTCGGCGCGGCGGCCAGGCTGAACACGGACAGCGAGAGAAGCGCGATCACGACAGGAACGATCGCGAACAGAAGGGGGGTGCGTTTCATTTTGGCCTCCTTATGAGAGGGAACAGGGCGCTTCCCTCGCCACGTTTATAGCGCACCTTGCGCAGTTTGCCAAACGGCTCCTTCTGATGGCATAACGCAGGGCGCATGGGCGCGGTGCGGGCGCGAACGGGCCGCTCGGCGCGCCTTCCCCTGTTTGCCGCGCCGCCGAAGATGTCTATACTTGTTCGCATGCAAGAGATGTACGACGTGATTGTGGTCGGAGCAGGGCATGCCGGCTGCGAGGCGGCGCTGGCGGCGGCGCGCATGGGCTGCCGCACGCTTCTGCTCACCATGAACCTGGACCTCATCGCGCAGATGCCGTGTAACCCCAGCGTGGGCGGCCCCGCCAAGGGCCACCTGGTGCGCGAAGTGGACGCGCTGGGCGGCGAGATGGGCCGCAACACCGACCGCACCTTCATCCAGATTCGCCTGCTCAACTCGTCCAAGGGGCCGGCGGTGCAGGCACTGCGCGCCCAGGCCGACAAGCGCCTGTACTCGCTGGCCATGAAACTGACGCTGGAAGCGACGCCCAACCTGCACCTGAACCAGGCCCTCGCCGAGCGCCTGCTGGTGGAAAAGGGGCGCGTGCGCGGCGTGGCGACGGCCACCGGCCAACTGTACTACGGGCGCGCGGTGGTGCTGACCACAGGCACGTTCCTGGCGGGGCGCATCCTCAGCGGCGAGTGGAGCCACCCCGCGGGGCGCGCGGGCGAATTCCCCGCCACGGGCCTGTCGGCCAGCCTGCGCGACCTGGGCTTCCGCCTGAAGCGATTGCAGACCAACACCCCGCCCCGCGTGGACGCCCGCACGATTGACTTCGCCCAGACCACGCCGCAGATCGGCTCCGAAGTCCCGCTCTACTTCAGCCGCCGCCGCGACCCCAATCCGGTGGAGATTCCCCTGCCGCCGCTGAACCCCGTCTATCCCATCCCGCGGCAGACGGAGTGGCGGCCTCAGTTGCCGTGCTATCTCGTGTACACCAACGCCGAGACGCACCGCATCGTGCGCGAGAACCTGCACCGCTCGCCCATCGCGGCCGGGTTCATAGAGGGCACAGGCCCGCGCTACTGCCCGTCCATTGAGGAGAAGATCGTCCGCTTCGCGCATAAGGAGGCGCATCAGATTTTCCTGGAGCCCGAGGGGTTCCTGACGGGCGAGGTGTACGTGCAGGGGTTCTTCACGTCCATGCCCGAGGACGTGCAGCGGGCCATGCTCCACTCCATCCCCGCGCTGCGCAACGCCGAAATCATGCGCGCGGGCTACGCCATAGAGTACGACCACGTGCCCAGCGACCAGATTTTGCCGTCGCTGGAGACGAAACTCGTGGAGGGGCTGTTCCTGGCGGGGCAGATCAACGGCACGTCGGGGTACGAGGAGGCGGCGGGGCAGGGCATCCTCGCGGGCATCAACGCGGCGCGCAAGGTGCAGGGCAAGCCGCCCATCATCCTGCGCCGCGACGAGGCGTACATCGGCGTGATGATAGACGACCTCATCACCAAAGAGATTGACGAGCCGTATCGCCTGATGACCTCACGGGCCGAATATCGCCTGCTGTTGCGGCAGGACAACGCCGAACTGCGCCTGGCCGACGTGGCCTACGAGTGCGGCCTCATCTCGCGGGAGGAGTACGACCGCCGCCGGGCGCAGAAGGCAGCCATCCGCGACGAGTTGGCGCGCCTGCGGGCGACGTACCTGCGCCCCGACGCCGAGACCAACGCCATCCTGGCGCGCCACGGTCTGGAGCCGCTGACGGATGGCGTGAACGCGCTCCTGTTCTTGAGCAGGCCCGAGGTGCGGTACGACGTGGTGGCCGAGGTCTGCCCGCCGCCCGCGCCGCTGGACATGCACACGCGCGAGCAGGTGGAGATTGGGGCGAAGTACGCGGGGTACATAGAGCGGCAGCGGGAGCAGGTGGAGCGCGCCCGCCGTTTGGAGGAGATGCGCATCCCCGCCGACCTGGACTACGCGGCGCTGACGGGCCTGCGCAACGAGGCGAAGGAGAAACTAGCGCGGGCGCGACCGGCGACGGTGGGGCAGGCGTCGCGCCTTTCGGGCGTCAACCCCGCCGACATCGCCGCGCTCCTGGTGCACCTCCAGCGGGGGAGGGGGTAGGAGCGTCTCTGGGCAACACCCAGGATGCCGCAGCCCGATGGGGCGCGATCGGTTCCCTCGCTATGATGCGTGTAGGCGCGGGCAGCCGTAGGGCAGGTTTCCATACTGCCCTTTGCCTTCGGCGGCTACGGAAAGCCGCCCTACGTGCCTACTGTAACCGCGAATGCCCGCGAATGGGAAACAGTAGGGCAGGTTTCCGTACCTGCCCTCTGCCTGCGGCGGCTATGGAAAGCCTGCGGCGGCTATGGAAAGCCGCCCTACGTGCCTACTGTAACCGCGAATGCCCGCGAATGGGAAACAGTAGGGCAGGTTTCCGTACCTGCCCTCTGCCTTCGGCGGCTATGGAAAGCCTGCGGCGGCTATGGAAAGCCGCCCTACGTGCCTACTGTAACCGCGAATGCACGCGAATGGGAAACAGTAGGGCAGGTTTCCATACCTGCCCTCTGCCTGCGGCGGCTATGGGATTGCGCCGCCAACCCATGGCGAGCACAGCGGCTGGTTTGATACCTGCACCCGACGTCGGTAGCCTGGGTCGCGCAGGTGCGACGCACTTCCGAAAGTGCGTCGCACCTGTCCTTACTCGCACGCTCTCTCCAGGGGCGAGCCGAAGTGGTAGGTGTTCCAGTAGGCGTACACGGGCCAGAAGGCAACGTCAAACAGCAACCCCAGGCCGCCGCCGAATACCTCCGGCTCTACGAACTCGCCGCGTGCCGCCTGCGCCTCCCGGCAGGCCGCTTGCGCGCCCTTCCACGCGACGTGGAACGCCACGCCCAGCGCGGCGTAGAGGAGCAGAAGAATGGCCAGGACGAGCAATATCTTGGAGCCGATCTTGCGAATCATCTGCACTCACCTGCCTCGGACTGCACAAAATCGTCAACCGAGCGTACCGGCGCAAACCGCTTGGCCACCGTTCGTATGGCAGCCAGTATCTCGCGGAGGACATCCCCGACCAGCGCTGCGTCATACATATACGGCTTCCTTCTGAATCCGCTCCTTGAGGTGCGGGTTCATCCGCTCCCGATGCCGTACCACGTCCACAGGGCGGTGCAGCAGTGCCTCCAGTTCCTGCTTGATGCCCACGAGGAGGAGCAAGTCCGGCTGGGCAAGTTCCACCACAACGTCCACGTCGCTGGTCTCGGTGGATTCGCCTCTGGCGACCGAGCCGAAGACACCAATGCGCACGATGCCATATTCATCCCGTCTCGTGTCCCGAAATCGTGCCAGTACGCGCAAAATGTCGTCCCTTGTCATCGCGTAAACCTCCCCGGCAGGCCACCTGCCGTATGCCAGCCACAATCATTATACCACACCCCTCGCCCGCGAATCAAGGGTTTGGAGGCCCCCACGCCGGCCCCGGAAGGTGCGTCGCGCCCTGGCTGCCACCACAAGACGGAGCCGAATCGCCCACCGGCATGATGCAGCGGAAGGGCACTCCGTCGGGTGCGAGTGGCCTACAAGCGCGCAGCCGGCGCACTGCGCGATGGAGCCGCGGCCGCCGCCCCGAAAATGACAACTTCGCCAAAGGATGCTATAATGCGCCCCATGAAGCGTTCCGGCAGGAGGAAGAATCCCTGACATGTCCAACCTGATGACAAACCTCATCACCATCGTGCAGATTCTCGTCGCCGTGATCAGCGGCTTTTTCGTGGCGTTCACCCTGAGCCTGGTCGTGTGGACGTATCGCGACATCCGCTCGCGCTCGCGGGACGTTTTCGCGCACATCCTGGCTGCGCTCATCGTCCTGCTGTTCAACGTGCCGGGCCTCGTCATTTACCTCATCCTGCGCCCCAAGGAGACCCTGGCCGAAGCCTACGAGCGGGCGCTGGAAGAAGAGGCGCTCTTGCAGGATATTGAGGAGAAGCAGGCGTGCCCGGGCTGCAAGCAACCCGTCCAGCCCGACTACATGGTCTGCCCCAACTGCCACACCAAATTGCGCAAGCCCTGCGTCCACTGCGGGCGGCTGCTGCACCTGAAGTGGAACATCTGCCCCTACTGCGGCACGTCCCAGATCGCGCCGCCCATCCCCGTCCCGGCCGATGAGGAACCGGCGGGCGCGGATGATACCCGGTAGGTGGTACCCCGCGGCTATCCCGCCTGCTCCACCACGTGCACCTTCAGCATGTTGGTGCGCCCTGGGCCGCCGATGGGCACGCCGGCGGTGATGATCACCACATCGCCCGCGCGTACCAGCCCCTGGCCCCTGGCCGCGTCCACCGCCTTGGCGATCATCTCGTCGGTGGTGTCAAACTGCGGCACCAGGAGCGGCTCCACGCCCCAGACCAGCGACAGGCGCGCCGCAACCTTGGGGTCAGGCGTCGGCGCGAGGATGGGCGTCGCCGGACGGTACTTGGCCACCATGCGCGCCGTGTGGCCCGAGCGCGTGGACGCCAGGATGGCCGTCGCGCCCAACTCCTGGGCGATTTCGCACGTCGCCTGGCTGATGGCGTCGGTGATGGTCGCGGCGCGGGCGTCGGCGGCCTCCCGCAGGCGCGCCCCGTAGGGGAAATGCGCCTCGGTGGCCCGCGCGATCTTGCCCATCATCGCCACGCTTTCCACCGGATAGCGCCCTACTGCCGTCTCGCCCGACAGCATGATCGCGTCGGCCCCGTCCAGGATGGCGTTGGCCACGTCGCTGGCCTCGGCGCGGGTGGGGCGCGGGTTGTCTATCATGGACTGGAGCATCTGCGTGGCGATGATCACCGGCTTGCCCACCGCGTTGCACTGCCTCACGATGGCTTTCTGGTGAATGGGCACGTCCTCGGGCGGGATTTCCACCCCCAGGTCGCCGCGCGCCACCATGATGCCGTCGGCGGCCTCCAGGATTTCTGGGAAGCGTTCCAGCGCCTCGCGCTTCTCAATCTTGGCGATGATGGGCACGTCCTCGGCGCCCAGGCTCCGCAGGAGTTGGCGCAAGTCTGCCACGTGCTCGGGCGACCGCACAAACGACAGCGCGATGAAGTCCGCGCCCGCAGCCACGGCCGCGCGGGCATCCTCCCTGTCCTTGTCCGTCAGGGACGCCATGCGCACGTCGGTATCGGGCAGCGTAACCCCCTTGCGCGACGACAGTTCCCCGCCCACGACCACCTCGGCCACCACGTCGGCGCCGTCCGTCCGCACCGCGCGCAGTTCCAGCAGGCCGTCGTCCAGCAGGATGCGCGCGCCCGGGCGGATGTCGGCCAGGACGGCGGGCTCGGCGAAGGGGATTTCCCGCTCGCTCCCCGGCACAGGGCGCGCGGTCAACGTGAGGGTCGCCCCTTCGCGCAGGACGACGCTTCCCCCCGCCAGGTCGCCGATGCGCATCTTGGGCCCCTGCAGGTCGGCGAGAATGCCGATGGGAATGCCGAGTTCGCGGGCGATGCTGCGGGCCATCTCGGCGCGGGCTGCCTGCTGGGCCTGGGTCCCGTGCGAGTAGTTCAGGCGCAGGACGCGCGCGCCTGCCGCCAGAATCCCGCGCAGCGTCTCGGGCGTGTCGGTGGCCGGCCCCAGCGTGCACACGATCTTCGTTCGGGTCATGGCATGTCCCCCTTGCGGCGCAAGGCCGCTGTCGGATGTTCGCTGCCCCATTATAGCACGCCGGCAATGGGCAGGCCAGGCCGCGCCCGACGCGCCGCTGTGGTCATCCGCGAATAACACGAATCTACACGAATGGGTATAGTGCTACGCCCCGTTCCCCATTCGCGTGGGTTGGCGTCATTCGCGGTTACAGACACGTAGGGCGGCTTTCCATCGCCGGCGGGGGTTGGGGCTGGTATGGGAACCCGCCCTGCGCTCGCTGTGCGGCCCCCACCTGCGACGCACCGGTGGGAAGGGTGTTGGGCCCGACGCTAAAGCATCGGGCTGAACGGGCGAAGCCCTGCGGGCTGACCCCAGCCCCGAAGGGGCTTCGCCCACGTAGCGCGGGGGTTTGGCCCCGCGCGGGCATGCCGACCTCACTGGCCTTCGGCCTCCGCCTCGCCGCTGGCGGAGAGGGGGAACGAGGGGGTGAGGTGCGCATCCACGAATAACACGAATCTACACGAATGGAGAATAGTGGTGCGCCCCGGTCCCCATTCGCGTGGATTGGCGTCATTCGCGGTTACAGACACGTAGGGCGGCTTTCCATCGCCGGCGGGGGTCGGGGCTGGTATGGGAACCCGCCCTGCGCTCGCTGTGCGGCCCCCACCTGCGACGCACCTCCGAGGTGCGTCGCACTGGAGTTTGGCTCTTTTATCTGAATGTTGGGGCTACAGAAGGGCTGGAAACAGGTGCAAAGAGGCCCGAAGCGGGCTAACTCCTGGCTGAAGACAGGGCCGCATTATACAGACCGCTCAA
>Ga0078972_1007436_pt1 | contig 24336 bp, 18 predicted proteins | sample YelNatPaOPGAMG01_FD_67568 | JGI IMG/M metagenome (GOLD analysis project Ga0078972, IMG submission 67568) | Hot spring thermophilic microbial communities from Obsidian Pool, Yellowstone National Park, USA - OP-RAMG-01 (SPADES assembly) (version 2) | ecosystem: Environmental > Aquatic > Thermal...
GCTACTATTTCCAGCAATGATGTAAAGATCAGTTATATATGGAGTTAAGGCAACCGTTGTTTTAACCTCTTTTTGCATTTCGCTTGTTATTACAACGGTTTCGTTTTCTGTAAAAGCGGGTTTACCCCTGTGTACATTTTTAGGAATAGAATCACCTTTTTGAACCTCAAAGAATTCAAAGAATTTAACATCATTTGTTTTCTCATCAGCTTTGGTAAGGGTAATTTCGTTTTCTTGGCATGCTACCAAAATACCTAAAAAGAATGCTGCAATTAAGTAATTTTTTTTCATAAAAAATTGATTTTCAGTCCTACTCATGCGACAAAATGTCAGGCTTTTCGGGTTAGGCCCTCATAACAGGTTTTAGTGTTATGACAAGCAAAAAAAAAAAAATTGAGATGCGAATGAAATTTTATAGTATGTTATATAGCATATGTTATGAAAAAAACACTATTTGTTAATCAAAATAATTAACGGTAGCATGTTTGTATTATAATAAATGCTTCTGTTTTTAAACAAAACTATCCTAATACCTTTACTCCACCCACCGTTTTACATCGTCCATGGTGGGGTTGGGCAGACCTAACTTATTCTTTTTGTTGTAGCCGCAAAGGTCGTTGAAAAGTTTCCCGGCTGCAACTCCGTTCAGTGAGGCCACGGTGTTAAACCCCATTTTTTGCAGAACTGGAACCCAGTCGGCGGGAATGCCTTTTTGGGCGTAGGCTTCTGCAGCGTCCTTCTGCGGTTTCTTTTCGGGGCGCATTTGCGGGAAGAATAGTACATCCTGTATGGATGGCTGGTTGGTCATGAACATCGTTAGGCGGTCGATACCAATACCCATTCCCGAGCAGGTTGGCATACCATACTCCAGGGCTCTAACAAAGTCCATATCGATATACATGGCCTCATCGTCGCCGCGTTCGCTTAGGCGGAGCTGCTCCTGGAAACGCTCCAGCTGATCGATGGGGTCGTTCAGCTCGCTGTAGGCATTGCAAAGCTCCTTGCCTGCAACAAATAGTTCAAAGCGCTCGGTTAGTTCAGGGTTGCTCCGGTGACGCTTGCAAAGCGGCGACATCTCAATGGGGTAGTCCATGATAAAGGTTGGCTGAACAAGATGCTCCTCGCACTTTTCGCCAAAGATGGCATCAATCAGTTTCCCCTTACCCATGGTATCGTCAATCTCAATATCCATTTGCTTGCAAATAGCACGGAGTTCATCTTCGGATTTGCCCGTAATATCAACACCGGCATACTGCTTAATGGCATCGGTCATGGTCATGCGGCGGAAGGGGCGCTTAAAGTCAATCTCCTTATCGCCAAAGGTTACCTTGGTAGTGCCATGTATGGCAAGGGCAACACGCTCGAGCATCTCCTCGGTGAAGTCCATCATCCAGAAGTAGTCCTTGTAAGCCACGTAAATTTCCATAACGGTAAATTCGGGGTTATGGGTGCGATCCATGCCCTCGTTGCGGAAGTCCTTGGCAAACTCATATACCCCGTTAAACCCACCAACAATTAGCCTTTTCAGGTAAAGCTCGTTGGCAATTCGAAGGTAAAGCGGGATATCGAGTGCATTATGGTGGGTAACAAACGGACGGGCTGCTGCACCACCTGGTATGGGCTGCAGGATTGGCGTTTCAACCTCAAGGTATCCCTTGGAGTTGAAAAACTCTCGCATGGTGTTTATTATGGTAGCCCGTTTACGGAAAATATCGCGCACACCGGGGTTTACAATTAAATCGACATAGCGTTGGCGGTAGCGGAACTCGGGGTCGGTAACAGCATCAAATACTTTTCCGTCCTTTTCCTTAACAATGGGTAGCGGACGCAACGATTTGGCCAGCACGGTAAGTTCCTTGGCATGTACCGACTCCTCGCCCATTTGGGTTCGGAAAACAAATCCCTTTATACCCACTATATCGCCAATATCGAGTAATTTTTTGAACACCGTATTATACAGGGTTTTATCTTCGCCAGGGCAAATATCATCGCGTTTCACGTAAACCTGTATTTTGCCCTTTTCGTCCTGCAATTCAAAGAACGAGGCATTACCCATAATGCGACGGGCCATAATACGGCCAGCAATGCAAACCTCGGCTTGGTTCGCACTCATGTTTTCAAAGTGGGCAAGTATATCGGCGGTGCTGTGGCTTACCGGATACATGGCAGCCGGGTAGGGTTCAATGCCTATCTTGCGCAACTCCTCAAGCGATTGGCGACGGATTATCTCCTGTTCACTAAGTTCTTCGTACAAAGCCATTGTTTTATCTGATTTTTTGCAACTTGCAAAAATACAAGATTTTTGTGAATCGAAAACACGGCGCTTTGATTTAACAAAAGCATATTTTCATGTAAATTAACAAAACTATTTTGGTTTAAATAGTTTTCTATTTTACTTTTGCTTTTGGAAAACTAAAATAGTTTAAATAGTTTTATGGCAGTTAAGGAACAGATAGTAGAAGGGGCACTGGAACTATTCAAGCGAATGGGAATTCGTGGGGTTACCATGGATATGCTAGCTGAACACTTGGGAATGTCCAAGCGAACCATCTACGAGAATTTCGGGAATAAGGATGAAATAGTTGAGGCCTGTGTTATACTCGAGAATGAAAGCATGCAGGCCATGGCCCAAAGCATTTTGAATCAAAGTGAGCATTACATTGAAACCTATATCATGTTCATGTGGTCGCATATCAATAAGCTGCGGAATGTTAGCCCACTGTTTATGCACGATTTAAAGAAGATTTACCCCAAAACCATTTGTAAGCAAGCAGGAGAGTTTGACCAGTACATGAAGGAAAGAATGGTTGAGTTTATTGAAAAGGGTAAGGCCGATAATCTTTTTAGAGCTGAAGTAAATCCACAAATTGTGGCCAGTGTGGTTTTTGAATTTTCTAAACTCCTTCGTAGCGGATTTGAAGCGGGTACCAACTCCTTAAACGATTTTCCCTTGGCCGATGTTTTTGAACACATGGCCGTAAATTTTATTCGAGGGCTTGCCACTGCAAAAGGAATTGAACTGGTTGATTATTACTACGAGAAACATAAACAAATTCGATAATAAACTTTAAAAGTTAACAGTATGCGTAAGCTAATAACAATTTTCATTTTTGCAGGCTTTGTTCTTTCAACAGGCCTAGCCCTTGGGCAGCAAAAGCCCGACACTTTGCATTTAACTGTTAAGCAGGCGGTTGACCTTGCCATTCAGCAAAACCTAATGCAAAAGGTAACTGAGCTTGAACTGCAAAAGAAACAGGAAAAGGTAAAAGAGTATATGGCTGCTCTTTATCCAACCATTAAGGCATCGGCTAGTTACACGCGAAATCTCAAACTTCCTGTAATATTTATGCCTGCCGGTTCGCCCTTTGGACCAACTCTTAAAATAGGGTCCGATAACAGCTATACCGGAGCTCTTAGCGCATCAATGCCAATCTTCATTTACAATGTATTTGAGTCGATTAATATTGGTCGGAAAGATGCCGAAATAAGTGCCGAAAAGGTTAGAGAGAACAAGATTAACCTGGCCGCTAACATCAAAACAACATACTACAATGTTCTGTTGCTTCGCAGAACATGCGATGTGATTAACCAAAGCTACCAGAATGCCCTTACAAACCTTAATTATATCCAAAAACTTAATGCCAATGGCATGGTTTCCGACTACGACCTTATCCGTATAAAGGTTCAGGTTGATAATATTTATCCCAATCTGGTACAAGCCGAGAATGCCTACAACAATTTGCTTAATATATTTAAGGTATTACTCAATATCGACGTAAATACACCAGTTGAACTCGACGAAAAGGAACTTTCCAACTACAATTTCAGTGAGATGGCACTTGCCGATTCCAGTTGGTTGAGCAGTAATTCAACCTTAAGGCAACTTACCCTTACCCGGCAAATGCTATCCATTCAGGAGAAAATGGTGAAGGGTGCAAATTATCCAAGCCTGGTGGCAATTGGCAATTACCAGTATCAAACCCAGGCAAACGATTACAATTTCAGCAACTACCGCTGGGTGCCAACTTCGCTGATTGGTTTGCAACTCAATGTGCCAATTTTTAGCGGTTTTTCGGTTCGTAAACAGCTCAGTCAAGTGCGCATAAGTCAGCAACAACTTGATATGCAAGCTCAGTTTACACAAAACAACCTGAAAGTTCAGATTCAAAATGCTGTGAATGCTGTGAATGCTGCAGTAAAAAAGGTAAATTCGGCAAAGGGCAATGTTGACCTGGCACAAAGAGGATATACCATTGCACAAACCCGTTACAATACTGGTCAAGCAACGCTTTTGGAGTTGAACGATGCCGAAAATGCAATGCTTCAGGCTAAATTAAATCTTATTCAGGCACAACTGGAGTATCTCACTGCTAAAACTGATTACGAAAAAATTATAGGTGAGCCATTTGAAAAGTAAAACAAAACATTTAAACATATATTACCATGAGAACACTTATCAACATTAAAACAATTGCATTGGCCTCTGTGGTGCTCTTCCTTGCCTCGTGTAAGGGTAATAAGGCAGAGGTTGCTCAACCCGTTGCTATAGTTGAAACTAAAGTGGTTACCCAACTCGTTCAGCCTGTTAGTATCGAACGTCAGCTTAGGTATCCCGCAACCATTCAAGCCTACGAGGAGAACCACTTGGCACCAGCCACTGCCGGTAGGGTAGAGAAGGTTTTGGTTGATGTAGGCGATAGGGTTAAGGCAGGACAGCTTGTTGCCATGCTCGATCGCACCAATTACAAGCAAGCCAAAATACAGTTCGATAAGGTTAAGATTGACCTTCAGCGTGTCGATTCTCTGCTAAAAGTTGGTGCAATTCCACAACAGCAGTACGATGCCGTGAAGATGCAGTACGATATTGCAAAAACTAACCTTGAGTTTTTGGACGATAACACCTCGTTAAAATCGCCTATTGATGGCATTATAACTGGCAAATATATTAACGATGGTGAGATGTTTACCATGTCGCCAGCACCAGGTGTTGGCAAACCAGCGGTGGTTTCAATCATGCAGCTCGATAAGCTTAAGCTTTTGGTTGGTGTGTCATCAACCTATTTAAATAGCATTAAGCCAGGCATGAAGGTTACTGTTAAAACCGAGGTTTACCCCGATAAGGAATTTACAGGCAACATTGAAAAGATTTACCCTACTATTGACAACATGACCAAGACCTTTACGGTTGAGGTAGTGGTTGCTAATCCCGATATGAAGCTACGTCCCGGTATGTTTGCAACCGCTATTATCAATGTAGGTAAAGGCGATGCTTTGCTGGTTCCTGCCTTTGCTGTATTAAAACAATCGGGAACAAACGAGAGGTACGTGTTTGTTTACCAGAATGGTAAAGCCGTTCGTCGTACAGTGGAGCAAGGCGATGTTTTTGAAGATAAAGTAGAAATAGAGAAAGGGCTAACTGCCGGTGAAGAAATAATTATTGAAGGACATACCATTGTTGCCGATGGCCAAGCAGTGGTTAAAAAGTAACCCTTAAATCAGTAAACCATGAGCCTTTACAGTTCAGCCGTAAAAAATCCGATTACTACCTTAATGGTTTTCATTGGGGTGATCGTTATGGGCCTCTACTCGCTATTCTACATACCAGTAGATCTAATGCCCGACATGGATATTCCTAGCATAAGCGTTATCACCTTTTATCCCGGTGCTAGTGCCGAGGATATTGAAGTGAACGTAACTAAACCGCTCGAGAATCAACTTAATGCTCTTCAAAACCTTAAAAAGGTAACATCGTCGAGCAAGGATAATATTTCGTTTATAACCTGTGAATTTGAGTATGGTATTAACCTTGATGAGGCCAGCAATAACATTCGCGATGCGATAAGCCTTGCCGAAAAGGCTTTACCCGATGGATGCGAAAAACCATCCATTTTCAAATTCAGCTCATCCATGATACCCGTTCTTATTTATGGCATTCAGGCCGATAAGAGTTATGCCGCACTCGAAAAAATTATAGATGAGCGAATTGTCGAAAAGCTAAGCCGTATCGATGGGGTGGGTACCGTTAGTATTATTGGCAAACCCATTCGTATTATCGATGTTAAGGTTGATCCGCGTAAGCTCGACTCATATAACCTTACTCTTGAACAGGTTGGTGCAGCAATTGGCGCCGAGAACATTTCGTTACCTGCTGGGCGTATTGAGGTAGGCAGGATGGAGTTTCCGGTTCGTACAAATGGGGAGTTTAGCAGCAGCGATGTTGTTAAGAACCTGGTTGTGGCCAACAATGGCGGTAAATTAGTTTACCTAAGGGATATTGCCACTGTTAAGGATACCCTTAAGCACGTTTTGGTTGACGAGCGAATTAATGGTAGTATGGGCGTTAGACTTATGGTTCAAAAGCAAAGCGGCGCCAATACTGTTAAAATTGCAAGAGATGTTCGACGTAAGGTTGATGAAATTAAAAAAGAACTTCCGTCGGATGTGCAGGTGGTAAAAATCCTCGATACGTCTGAATTCATTCAGAGTTCTATCAATAACCTTTCCGAAACACTAATCTATGCCTTTGTCTTTGTTGCCCTGGTAGTAATTTTATTCCTTGGGCGTTGGCGTTCTACCTTTATCATCTTGTTGACAATACCGGTATCGCTTATTGGGGCATTCATCTACCTCTACATTTCGGGGAACTCAATCAATATTGTATCGCTGTCGGCATTGGCTATTGCCATTGGTATGGTTGTTGACGATGCTATTGTTGTGTTGGAGAACATTACCACCCATATTGAGCGAGGGAGTAGCCCTATGGAAGCAGCCGTGTATGCTACCCGCGAGGTGGGTTTAGCAGTAATTGCCACAACCCTGGTTATTGTTGCTGTATTCTTCCCATTAACTCTTGTGGGTGGATTAACAGGGGTCTTCTTCCGTCAGCTGGGATGGATTGTTAGCATTACCATTACGCTTTCCACGTTGGCAGCTCTTTCATTAACGCCCATGCTTTCGTCACGAATTCTCAAGGGGAAGACTTACTACAAGCACCATCGCAATAGATTTATGGAGGCAGTTAACCGTTTCTGGGGCTTTTTCGATGATCTTTATGTGAAATCGTTAGCATGGGTACTTAAACACAAAACGCTTACTCTAATTGCAGCCGGTTCCATCTTTGTGGGAAGTTTAGGTTTAGTTGGTTTTATTGGCAAAGAGTTTACCCCTGCTCAGGATAATGGCCGAATAAATGTAAATATGGAAATTCCCCAAGGTTTACGAATTGATGAGGCCAAGGCGCTAGCGCGCGATTTTGAGCAAAAGGTTCGTCAAAAGTATCCTGAGATAGTACTTGTTTCCACAAGTATTGGTACCGACGAGGGTGGTTCACTGATGAGCGCTTTCCAAAAGGCAGCTTCGTATATTGTTAACTATAGCTTTATGCTCACCAGTGCCGATAACCGTTCAAGAAGTATTTTTGAAATAGCCGATAGCATTCGCAACGATATTAAGGGTTATACCCAAATATCATCGTCGTATGTTGACCCGGGTGGGACACGAAACGCTATGTCAGCAGCGTTTAGTGGAGGCGGTGGTAACAATATGGAAGTTAAAGTCCTGGGCTACGATATTAACCAAACCAATTACATTGCTGAACAAATAGCCAATACCCTTAAATCCGAAAAGGGATTCCGCGATGTTTCAATTAGTCGCGATAAGGAGCGAATGGAGCTACAAATTTTCCCCGACCGTGATAAATTGGCTCAACTTGGACTTAATACTTCCATGTTGGCATCGGCTGTTCGTAACCGTGTGTATGGGCTTACGGCTACCAAGTATAGAGAAGAGGGTACCGAGTATGATGTAATCCTCAAGTACAACGATGCCAACCTCACATCGGTAACTGATATCGAGAATATCACTTTCAAAGGACCTATGGGGAATATGGTTCGGGTTGGCGACGTGGCAAAAATTAAACAGGTTTATACTACTCCCAACATCGAGCATGAGAATAAAATTCGTGTTGTAAAGGTGGTAAGTGCGCTCTCAGGAACCGACCTTGGATCAGCAACAAATATTATCAATGCCAAGTTGGCCACCATGAATATTCCAAACAATGTAATAGTTGAGATTGGCGGTGCAGCCAAGGATATGGCCGATACATTCAAGGACCTTATGCTACTATTTGTTCTAATTTTGATACTTACTTACATTGTTATGGCATCGCAGTTTGAGTCGCTTCGTGAACCTTTCATCATCATGTTCTCTGTTCCCTTTGCGGTAACCGGTGTGTTCATTGCTCTTTGGATAACCGGATCAACCATTAATCTAATTTCTGGTATAGCCATTGTGATGCTTGTTGGCATTGCCGTTAAGAACTCTATCGTGCTTGTCGACTTTATCAACCTATTGGTTGATAGGGGTAGAACAATTACCCAGGCAATCCTCGAGGGGGGTAAATCGCGCTTACGTCCTATTCTTATGACTTCGTTCACAACGTTGCTGGGTATGATTCCTCTGGCTTTATCCAAAGGCGAAGGTTCAGAAACATGGCGTCCGCTTGGTATATCTATTGTGGGCGGTCTTTTCTTTTCCATGATGATTTCGCTGATTATTGTGCCAATTATTTACTCTCTTTTTGCCGATGCCCGAATAAAACGTGAAATGAAAAAGTTACAGGCAGAGGCTGGAGAAATATCTTTTGAAGACTAACCCAAAAATTGATTGAAATGAAAGCAGTATTCATAGCATATAATCAGGCTTTATCCGAAAAGGTTGATAATGCATTAAAGGTTGCTGGAGTTAAAGGGTTCAGCAAATGGGCCGATATGCTTGGCGCTGGAAGCGATAAGGGTGAACCCCATTTGGGAACCCATACCTGGCCATCGATGAATTCTGGAACCCTTACCATTGTTGATGACGATAAGGTTGATAAACTTCTTTTATATATCAACCAAATAAACAAGGTTGCAGGGGAGCAAGGCATTCATGCCTTTGTATGGAATATCGAGAAGATGGTTTAAGTTGAAAACCAGTCCAACTCTAAAAAAACGAGCCGAATATTTTCTTTCGGCTCGTTTTTTATATGTATTGTTCAACCGTACTCTCAACGGCATGTATTTTTGCCCTTAGTTCGCCTTCTATTCCAAAATCCTTAAAGCCACGTTTTTGAACCAACTCCTTAACGCCGTAAAACTTTTTATTATAGGTGCTTAGTTGCTGACCAATTTGGTCTAGCTGATTATAATTGTAATGATTTCCAATTTGTTTGAGCGTTTCTTTACATACCCTGATCAGACTATCGTGCTTTAGGGTAGAGTTTGAGTACCCCAACTTGTAAAGCTGTTCCGATCGGGTATCTCTATAAATAAAGTTATCCTTAATCTGCTTTAATGATATATTTTGTTGGTAAAGGTGCTCAAGTGAAATTAGTGCTTCTCTTTGACGTTGTGAGTTACGTTGCTGGCTCAAAAATATCAAGGTAAAAACAAGCAGCGTAAAGATTACCACAAATGCCGTTACCTTCAAGAGTGTTCGAATGGTGTAGTTTCTCAGATTCATTCCTTCGGTGTTTTGCCACAAAATTAGAATTCAACTATCGCAAGGGGGTTAATGCTGAGCTATCAGTATGTAAATAGTTGGTAAAATAATAGTATATTTTTTCCCCATAATGAGTATCTACCTTATACTGATTTTTTGGTAGGGTATTTTAAGTTTAGGTTTTATTATATCCAGAAACTAAACACTTACACATATGAAAAGGATAGCTAAAATTTTGACCTTAACCGCAGTTGCCTTTATTTTGGCATCGTATGCAGCCAATGCACAAAATGTGGTTAGAGTAAAACCAGGCCACAAGACTGTAGTGGTTAAGCATAAAGGGCCACGAGCCAAAAAGGTTGTGGTTTATCATCCGCGTTGGGCACCTAAAAAGGTGTATTATCGCCGTTGGGTTTACTTTCCTAAGTATAATTTTTACTGGGATAATGTTCGCGAGGTTTATGTTTACCGGAATGGAAATGTTTGGGTTACATCGGTAAAAGTACCTGCCATTGTGGTGAATGTCGATCTATCGAACGAAAAGCAGGTTGAACTCCCTGAGGAGAACGATAGCGTTGATGAGATTTACAAGAATAATGAGCAGCATTTGAAAATCGATGAAAACGTGCGTTAACCAAAAAGGCTGCCCATCGGGCAGCCTTTTTTATACTCTTTTATGAGTTTATTATCTTATTATGAATCTTACAGTTTCCTTACGGGTGTTGTTCAACGCATCGGTAGCAAAAATGGCTAACTCATTAATGCCCACCTTGAGGTTTGTTATGGGTGTGTTGTAATTTTGATTTTTTGATCCATTAATGGAATACTGAATAGTATTTGTGGCTGTGAGGTTATCGGACTCGCCAATATATATTCTAACATTATCCGGATAAACCGGAAGGGTTTGGCTTTCAACCTGCTCAAAACCAATGGGTTTAACGCTGAAATGCCAGTAAATTTCAGGGGCCTGGGTATCAACCGCAAAGGTAAAGCCCGATAAGTTTACGTTTTCCACGTTGTCGTAACCGGTAAACTCAAGTTTATAGAATCCATCGTCGGTTAAAACGAATGGCTCAAGGTATTGTTTATTTTGTCCTTGATTCAGGGCATATTCAATGCGGTTAACACCGGCTTCCTTATCGGTGGCAAGGAGTTCGATTTTGGTTGAAGGACCAATCCAAAGCGTGTCGCGTATGCTATGTTTTGGGCCAATAAAACGATAGCCAAGTTCTGGTCCGGTAATATCAATGGTTGGCATGCTAAAACTCTGGGCGTTAGCCTCGGAACTACTGCGGTTATTAACCTTATCAATGGCATAAGTTTTTAGTTTTACTGTACCTAAAATATCAGCCAGTAGTACAGGCTTTTCGTAAAGTTGAAATTCCTTGTTGTTCAGGGAGTAGTAAATCTCTTTCACTCCGGCTTTATTGTCAACAGCCATTACCTTTAATCGGCTACGTCCCGATGAGAACTCACGGGTGCCAATCATGTATGAGTTCCCTTCAATTTCCTCAACCACAACGGGTGGGGTTTTATCAACAAAGAATCTGTAGTTCTTTTGCTCTTCAATATTCCCTGCTCTATCGGTTGAGTACCAGGTTAGGGTATGGTGTCCCTCAGCCAGGGCAGCAGTTTGTATGGGCTGCTTGTACTCCATCCATTTGCCAGTTGAGTCTATCATTACCTTGGTGTTTTCCACACCAAATCTATCGCTTGCTGTGAGGATAAGGGCTGCCCTTCCGGAAAAAATATCTTCGTACTTATCGCCTTTAAATGTGATTTCGGTTTGGGGTGGGGTGGCATCCACAATGAATTTACGGGAAACTACCGGTTCGGTATTACCCAGGTTGTCGGTGGAGTAAACCTTTAGTTCGTATTCGCCATCGTCGGTTAAATTGATTGGCTCGGCGTAGGGGATGTATTCCGATCCGTTTAAGGAATAAAAAATTTTATCAACCCCGGCATTCTCATCGGTTGCGCTTAGCTCAATAATCGATCCGCCCCGAATAACCACAGCCTCTTTTAGTTCCAGTACATTTTGATTTTTGGGATTTATAGCTGACTGAGGCGGTAAGCCATCGGCAAAGAGTTCAAACCGAATTTTACGACTTTTGAACAGGTCGAGGTGGGTCATTAGTTGGGGACCCGAGCCATTCCATGATAGCGAGGTAGAACTTTTATTGATATCGCGCATTAAAACGGCATTGCTTCCATCGGGGCTTGTGCCAAGGTAGATGTGAACGGGTAGGTTAGGTGAAACGTATAGCTTTCCTATGGAATCGATATAAAATGCTTTTTTTTCAGGCTGCTGGGCATTGCTGTTTAACGCAAATCCTGTGAGGGCTATAAGAAGTATTTGAGTAAACCTATTCATACTCATGGTTATTTTTTGGGTAAGTAAAAGCGGAATTCTACACGGCGGTTTTCACGAAGTTTGCTATCGGGGCATTTAACTCCCTTAACGCATTCGTTAACTGGTTGGGTATCGCCATAGCCTTTGGCTTTTAGCCTGTTTGTGTCAATTCCTTTGGATGAAAGGTAGTTTACCACCGATTGGGCGCGTTTTTGCGAAAGTTCAAGGTTGTAATCGCTCGAACCACGGCTATCGGCATGGGCTTTAATCTCGACATGCAGTTCGGGGTAATTTTTGAGGATTTCGAGCATTTCCTTGAGGTTCTCTATGGAACTATTGGTGATTCGCGCACTTGCGGTTTCAAAGTAAATATTATCAACCTTAAAGGTTATATCGGGGGCTGCTACAATCTTGTATAATGTTGTATCGCCTATGTTTCCAACATTGTCCGTAGAGTAAATCCTAATGGTGTATTCACCGGTACGCTTAATTTCGATATTTTCTTTAACTGGAACAAAAGGCAGATTATCAACGGACATGAACGATTGCTTCACTCCCGATTTCGAATCGGTTGCGCTTGGGGCAAATACAGCCTTTTCTTCAACGTAAACACGGTTATTGTGGTAGAAAAGCAAACCGCCAGTTACCAATAGGCTTGATTTTGGCCCAATGCCATCGGCCCAAATCAGGTAGCGTACTTTTTCGCCTTTACTTTCGTAAACCAAATAATGTTTTCCGTCGCCATCCAGGTACATTGGATTGGCGGCCTTGTCGGTGCTGGGTATAAGCACCTTTTGTGTGGGTTGGTTCTCTGGGCTGATGAAGAAGTATACCGGTGCATCAGCTTTTACAAAAATATCGCCCTTGTCGTTTACATAAATATTGTTGGCATTTTCCTGTGCCAACAACAAAGTGGAAAGAGTTGAAAAGGCTATTGTTAAAAGTTTAAATTTGCTCATGGTGTTGAATAAGGTAATACAAAAATAAAAAATTTGTGAAAAAATCAAGCCTAACTATTCAAATTAAAAGGTTTTGCCGATAGTTGAAGGCCAATAACCAACACATCGTCAATTTGTGTATTATCACTGCCAATCCAATGGTCTAATGTAGTTTCGAGTTGCTCTTGCTGAACAATCATTGGTTGATGATGAATGCTTTGCAACAACTCCTTAAAGCGCTTTGAAGTAAATTTAAGGTTTTCAGGGCCTCCAAACTGGTCGATATATCCATCGGAAAACAGGTATAAGCTTGTGGGTGAGTCGATGGTAAAGGTATGCAGGGTGAATTCACGCTTCTCTTCTTTCTGTAGGCCTCCTATGGGGTAGGGGTCGCCTTTAATTATTTGGCAATCGTTGTTGGTAATGTAAATAAGGGGGTTTTTTGCTCCGGCATAATCGATGGTTCGGCCATCGCCATGTATGCGCAGCAGGGCCATATCCATTCCGTCGCGGCTATCGTTATTTTCCTGCTTCAGCAAGTAACGCACCTGCTTATGCAGCTCATTGAGAATAAGATTGGGTTGGGTTAGTCCGCTACGGACAAGCACATCGAGTAGGTTAAGCCCAATCATCGACATAAATGCTCCGGGTACTCCATGGCCTGTGCAATCAACTGCGGCAATCAGAAAGCCAAATTCGTTTTCGGGAATGTGGGGCAATGCAATCATTTGCCTGTTCTGCTTATTGGCGGCTATCCCTTGTCCTCCGTATGCGGCAAACCAGTAAAAATCGCCACTGACAATCTCGCGCGGACGGAACATGATAAACGCGTTGGGTATGTAGCTGATCAGCTGGTCGTAGGTAGGTAAAAGCGCTTGCTGTATGCGCTGGGCGTAGTTAATACTACTGGTTATATCGCGGTTTTGCTTTTCAATCTGTTGTAATGCCTGCATCAACTCCTGACTTTTAGCCTCCACCATAGCTTTTTGACGGGCAAGTTCCTCGTTTGAACGCTTCTTTTGAAGGTAGTAATGGGTTATTAAACCAAGCATACCAAGGGTAGCCGCTATGACAACAATAAAGATATTACGAACCAGAATTTGATTTTTGATTTTTGCTTCGCGCAAAGCATTTTCCTTGTTTAGCAGGTCGATTTGCAATTTTTGTTCTTGTGTTAACTGTTCTACCCTATCGAGGCTATCCTTTACTGTTTCAAGAATACGTTGCTTCTCATTCAGCTCTTTTTCGGTTAGCTGTTTTTCGGTTTTAATCACATCGAGCTGCCCTTTTGCTTCCTCTACTATTTTTTGTGCTTCGGCTTCTTTTTTCAGCTGCTCCTCGCGCTGTATTTTGCGCGAAAAGGCTGTGTAAAGCGAAAAGTATTCTGCCGATTTATCAGAATTACCCAGTGCTTCATGTATTTCAGCCAGGAGTGAGTATGTGTTTCGGAGCAATTTGGCATCGTTTATTTCTAAAGCAATGGCATTGGCTTGTTCGGCGTTTTCAAGGGCTTTAGGATATTTTTCCAGTTCCTTGTAGGTGTTGGCTAAATTTATTAAGGTTGATGTGGTTTCGGCTTTGTTCCTTTGGGCGCGGTTAATTGCTAAACACTTTTCAAAGTAAGTAATAGCTTCGGTATATCGTTCTAAATCAACATTTACCATTCCAAGATTGTTGTAAATAATCTTGAGGGCGTTTTGGTTGCCAAGCCTTTCGGCGACCGATGCTGCATTCAAAAAAATATCGCGAGCTTCGGTAAGTTTACCGTTTACCCAGTATGCTGTGGCCGTTTTGTTGTAGATTGATAGGGCCCCGTTGAGATCGCCATTACTCTCTAATTCCCTGGCTTGCTGCAGGTTATTTTGAAGTTCCTTGCTACTGTTCAATGTTGATGTTTGCGCTTGCGCAAATACATAGGTAATGGCAAGCATGAGGGAAAACACAGGGTATCGAAGGGAATTAGTCATTTTTTTAATTACTGCTCAACAATAAAATTTACCTTAAGGCTGGTCATGTGGGCAAACTCTACACCCTCATCAATCATATCCTGATCCTCATCACGGTGATACCAATTGAGTTCCACCTCGTACCCCTGCGATGGCAATGCTTCAAAGTAACCTATGATATCGAGTAGTTTTTTCGACGATGAGGTGTTGAGGTACTCAAGCTTAAGGTTGATGGTTGTTTTTTGCTGTGGCGATTTTACATATTCCTGAACATAATTTTCAAGGGGTTTGTAAAACTCAACGGCATCTTCGGGTAACGATTTGCCGTTAACCTCAAAGTAACCCGATTGACCATCGGCTAGTACCATCGGTGAATCAATCCGCTTGTCAATTTTTAGGATATCCATACCTTTAGCATTAACATTTCATTTAACGAGAGAAATGCGGTAAAAGTTCCAGCTTATCAATTTCGCTTTTTTGATAATTGTTGTATTGAAATTATTGCCATTCCAAGGTTTGTGGTCTTCTTTATGGCAACGATGGTTGATTGCCTGTTAAACGCTAATGGGTATTTATGTATCGTTTCAGGAATTCAGCCGTGTAGCCGCAATGGGATTTAACAATTTCTTCGGGAGTGCCCTTACATATCACCTGTCCGCCTGCTGCTCCACCTTCGGGGCCAAGGTCAATAATGTAATCGGCTGTTTTAATCACATCCATGTTGTGTTCAATCACTATTACAGTATTACCCCGGTCAACAAGTTTGTTAAGCACCTCGAGCAGAATGCGCACATCGTCGAAGTGAAGCCCTGTGGTGGGTTCATCAAGAATATATAGTGTTTTGCCCGTATCGCGTTTGGCGAGTTCGGTGGCCAGTTTCACGCGTTGGGCTTCACCACCCGATAGGGTGGTTGATTGCTGCCCCAGGGTGATATAGCCTAATCCAACATCCTGCAATGCCTTCAACTTTTGGTAGATATTGGGTATGCTCTCAAAAAATTCAACCGCTTGGTTGATGGTCATGTCCAGAACCTCGCTGATGTTCTTACCCTTATACTTCACCTCCAGGGTCTCGCGGTTGTATCGTCGGCCAAAGCAATCGGGACATTTTACGTAAACATCGGGCAGAAAATTCATTTCAATAACCTGAACACCACCGCCCTTGCAGGTTTCACACCGGCCGCCTTTAACGTTGAACGAGAAACGTCCTGCCTTATAGCCTCTGATTTTTGCATCGGGTGTAAGTTCAAAAAGCTTGCGGATATCGCCGAATACGTTGGTGTAGGTGGCCGGATTCGAGCGTGGTGTTCGCCCAATGGGCGATTGGTCAACATCAATTACCTTATCAATATTGTCTATCCCTTCAATTGCGTCATATTCCAGTGGTTGGGCGAACGAACGGTAGAAATAACGGCTTAGGGCAGGGTAGAGCGTTTCGTTTATCAGTGTCGATTTGCCACTACCCGATACTCCTGTAACGCAAATAAATGTGCCAAGCGGGAATTTTACAGTGATGTTTTTCAGGTTATTGCCACGTGCTCCTTTTACGGTTAAAAATTTGCCGTTGCCCTTACGTCGCTCCACAGGCATGGGAATCTCAAGTTGCCCGTTGAGGTACTGAGCGGTGAGCGAGTTCGATTTGAGTATTTCGGCAGGAGTTCCAACAGCAACAACTTTTCCGCCATACCTACCGGCACGTGGGCCAATATCGACCACATAATCGGCTGAGCGAATCATTTCCTCGTCGTGTTCAACAACAATAACAGAGTTTCCGGCATCGCGTAACTGCTTGAGCGAGTTAATAAGCTTAATATTGTCGCGCTGGTGCAACCCAATGCTTGGCTCGTCCAGGATGTATAGCACATTTACCAGCTTTGAGCCAATTTGGGTAGCCAACCTGATACGTTGGCTTTCGCCACCCGAAAGGGTTGATGAGCTGCGGCTTAACGATAGGTAACCTAATCCTACATCGAGTAAAAAGTGAACCCGTTCACGTATTTCCTTCAGTATCTCGGTAGCAATTGCTTTTTGTCGGCTACCTAAGCGATTCTCTAAACCTTGTAGCCATTGCCAAAGCGTTTCAATATCCATGGCCGCTACATCGGCTATACTTTTGCCATCTATCTTAAACCATAGCGATTCTTCTTTCAACCGACTTCCCTTGCAGGTGGGGCAGGCGACTTGTTTGATGAATTGGTTTGCCCATCGGTCACCTTTGCCATTCAACTCATCATTCGCTTGATGGTTTTGAATGTAGCTGATTACCCCTTCAAAGCTTAAGAAGTATGAGCTGTTAACTCCAATGCTTGGATGTTTTAGTTTAAACTGTTCCTCCGAACCGTAAAGTATTACGCTAAGCGCTTCTTCGGGGATTTGCTCAATGGGGTCGGAGAGTGAGAAATCAAATTTGGAGGCAATGGCTTCGAGTTGCCAGAATATGAGTGAGTTTTTGTAGGGCCCCAAGGGTTGAATGCCTCCACGCTTTATGCTTAATTTGGGGTCTGGTATTATTCGTTCAATATCGGCTTCGTTGATAAAACCTAGGCCATTGCAGTGGGGGCAAGCGCCCTTGGGCGAATTGAAGCTAAAGGTGTAAGGCTCGGGTTCGTCGTACGAAATGCCTGTTGATGGGCACATCAGGTTACGGCTAAAGTATCGGTATTCACCGCTATCCATGTCAAGTACCATGATTATACCCTTACCAATATTCATGGCAGTGGCTACCGACTGACTGAGCCTTTTAAAATCCCCATCGCCAACGCGGAATTTATCGACCAAGAGTTCGATGTGATGCGTTTTGTAGCGGTCGAGTTTCATGGCCGGTCGGAGCTCCGTTATTTCGCCATTGATTCGGGCATGCAGGTATCCCTTCCGCCGGAGCTGTTCAAAGAGTTCCTTGTAGTGGCCTTTTCGTCCCCGAACAACTGGGGCAAGTATGGCGGTTCGCTTCCCTGTAAATCGTTCATTAATCAGGTTAATGATTTGCTCATCGGTGTAGCGAACCATTTCCTCGCCGGTTTTGTAAGAGTAGGCAGTTGAAGCCCTTGCGTAAAGCAAACGAAGGAAATCGTAGATTTCGGTTATTGTTCCTACCGTGGAGCGCGGGTTATGGCTGGTGGTTTTCTGCTCAATGGAAATCACGGGGCTCAAGCCCGAAATCTTATCGACATCGGGGCGTTCAAGTGTACCCAAAAACTGGCGGGCGTAGGCCGACATGGTTTCCATATAGCGCCGCTGACCTTCAGCATAAATGGTATCGAATGCCAGCGACGACTTGCCACTACCGCTTAGTCCGGTAATAACTGTTAGTTTTTGTCGTGGAATGGTAACATCAAGGTTTTTAAGGTTGTGCACGCGGGCACCTTCAACCACTATCTCTCCCTCATCGGCTAATGCCGATTTATCAATATCCTGAATCATCCTAAAATCTATTTATATGCCTCTTCACGGAATCCCTTTCGTGGTATTTTAATCAGGTACGATTTTCCTTGTTTATTGCTCAGGTAATTTTCCCTTAACCATGGGTTAAACAGCTTAATAAGCTTATAGTTGGTATCGAACTGTTTGGCAAAGTTGGCAATGCTGGTTATAGCGGTATCTACCTTAACTTCAGTAAATTCAAGGGGTGGATATAGGTCGGAACTATCGAGGAAGAAACCATACTGCTTGGGGTTCTCAAAAATCACCTTAAGGGCTAAAATACGGTAAACATAGCGGCCTGTTTCATCGCCTAAAACCATATCGTAGTATGAATTACTATCCTGCCGGTCGATTTGTTTGGTTATGCCATTCATGCCAAAGTTGTACGATGCTGCTGCCATGGTCCATGTGCCATACTTCTCATAGGCTTTCTTAAAGTACTGGCAAGCCAAATCGGTCGATTTCTCAATGTGATAGCGTTCATCAACCACTTGATTCACTTCAAGACCATACTCCTTTGCTGTACTTTCCAGTATTTGCCAGAATCCTACAGCTTTTGATGGCGATACCGCCTGGGTAAGGCCGCTCTCAGCAACTGCCAGGTACTTAAAATCGTCGGGAATATTATATTTTTTCAGAATTGGTTCAATAATGGGGAAGTAACGATTTGCCCGCTTAAGTAGCAGCACGGTTTGTGAATGCCAAAAGGTATTAACATGCAGCTCCCTATCGAGCGATTCGCGAACATCGAAGTACTGAAGCGGAACCTCCTCGCCAGCAAAACTCAATTTCTCAGGAATAGGGATTGCAAAAATCAGCGACGATTGGTAAACCGAGTCGCTCCAAGGGTTTAACGATTTATACCTCTCAAATCCAGAATTAGGTCTTGGAATGAACGATAGCATTAAAACAAAAAAGCATATGGCAGTTGAAACCAATCCTATTAAAACGATTTTTCTATTAACCATGTAAACGAAGTTTTACCATTTAACGTTACCCGAACCAATTTGTTAACTTAATCTACAAAAATACAATTTAGTGCTAATGTTCAAAAGGCATAACCATGCAATATTTGTTGATTTAACAAAAGTCAATAGCGATACAAAAAATATTTAAACAACTTGTTTCTATTGACTTATCGAGGTAACCCCGACCTATTGGTCGAATCCTCAATTGATTTTTTCTGCTGTCAAGTTTCTTCTAAAAAATGGTTCCCTATACCTATTTCGGTTTAACGTGAACTACTCCCCTCCCATTCTACCATGACGAATTATTCCGACTCATTCCGCCCCATTCTCGTTGGGTTTAACTGTTCACTTTTCCTCTAACTTCTTCTAACTTCCTCTAACTTCCTCTAACTCCATCATATTCCATCTATCCCCACTCATTCGGACTCAATCCTCTTGAAATTAGCTCGGTTGAATTTGTTAATTCAAGGTACTTGGGTTTATTTTTATAACAAAAAACTTAACAATTAGTTAACTTACCGATATAAACTTAACAATTAGTTTACATTAGCTTAACTACTTTTGCCAAAAAATTAGGAACTCATGAAAAAAGGTGTAATGCTTTCGTTTATGTTGATTTTACCCTATTTACTTAATGCTCAGGCTATCAACGACTCAGTAATTTACCAGCAAAACCAGAGAATATTGCAGCTTTTGGAAAACAATAAGGTTTCAACGCAAATATTTTTAGGTTATAGGTATTTTGAGGAAGGCAATGACAATTTTAACGAGTTTTCCGTAAAGCGAGGCTATATCACCTTTGAAAAATCGTTGAACAAGTATCTATTGGGCCGGATAACTCCCGACCTAACGGTTGATAGGGAAGGCGATGGAGAGGGTGACCTTGAAATGCGGTTGAAGTATTGCTATGTTGAGCTAAAGGACGAAGGAGAATTTGGAATATTTACAAATCCTAAACTGTTAGTAGGAGAGGTACCTACTCCTTTCATCGATTTTGAGGAAAAGGTTAATGCCTATAGGGTAGTTGCCAGCCAGTACCTCGATGATATGAAAATTTTTTCATCGGCCGATTTTGGCGTAACAACTTCTGTGTTGTTCGGTGGAAAGGTTGACAGCGATTATCAAAAAACTGTTAGCAATGCTTATCCCGGTAAATTTGGATCAATTGCTGTGGGGGTTTTCAATGGCGGTGGCTACCATGCTTTGGAAAAGAACAATAACAAAACGTTGCAGTGGCGATTAACCCTCAGGCCTATGCCTGAACGTTTACCCGGTTTACAGTTTTCGTATGCAGGTGCTTACGGTAAGGGCAACACTAATCTTTATCCCGATTGGGATACCCATACTGGTTACTTGAGCTACGAATCGAGGAGGATTGTATTTACTGGTCAAGTATTCAGCTCATTAGGTAATCACGAGGGCTCATTAGCCGATGCATCGGGTAACTCATTCAGGGCAAAAGGATGGAATACATTTATGGAGATAGAGTTCTGGCACGAAAGATTAAGCCTCTTTGGTAGTTACGGCATTATGAGTTACTCCGATAATACAGGCGTTAAAACTGAGAAAACCCGTGAGATTATTGGATTGGCCTACCATATCTATAAAAAGAATAAACTTGTTTTTGATTTTAACCGAGGGGTAACCAATGGAACGTGCAAGGGCGTGGTTGAGGTAATGTTTGAACTTGCGTTATAGAAAAGTTAGTGCGGTTGTTTGTTGTTTGCAAGAATAGTTTACTGCTGGCCTTGATGGTAGGAGAAAATAGAATAGTTATGCTGGGGTATGGTTCTCTCATATCAAACTAAGTTCTGCCGATACATTGCTTAATCCCTTGAATCCCTTTTTCTTTTAACAAGATTTCTCGCTTTTGCTCTAAATGACAGGGTTAGCTCTTCACTTTTCGATTTCGTTTAACTCCCTCTAAATTTCCATTCTATCTATTCCGAGTCATTCTGTTTCATTCTATAAAATAATTTCCCTACCATTTCCGTTTTGCTCCAATAGATTGGCTAAGGGTAGCAAAATATAAAAGGTTGGCCTAAGCCAACCTTTTTTGGAATATGACATTGAAATTTTAGAACAAACCCGAGATAACGCCATTGCTATCAACATCAATACGTTCGGCAGCGGGTTCATCGGGTAAACCGGGCATACGCATTATCTGGCCTGTAATGGGTATGATAAATCCTGCGCCGGCAGCAATTTCAATTTCTCTGACTGTAACCACAAAATCCTTTGGTCTGCCTAACAGTTCGGGATTATCGGAAAGCGATTTTTGGGTCTTTGCCATACAAATTGGCAGCTTATCGAGCCCCAGAGAGTATACCTTCTTTAAATCCTCTTTTGCTTGGGCGGTGTAATCTACAGCTTCGGCGCCGTATATCTTCTTGGCAAGGGTTTCAATTTTTGCTTCGGGGGTCCAGTTCCAGTCATATAGGGTTTTGTGCTGGTAGGGGCAGTTCATGGCAATCTTGTTAACAATTTTAGCCAGTTCAATGGCGCCCTCGCCACCTTTACCCCATACATCAACCTCGGCAACCTGAACATCCATTTCCTTGCAAACGCTTTTTATGTAATCAACCTCCTCGTTAGTATCAGTGGTAAACCGGTTTATAGCCACCACCGGGCAAATGCCAAAAAGTTTCATGTTTTCCACATGCTTTTGCAGGTTGCCAATACCCTTTTTAAGAGCTTCGATATCGGGTTGGGAAACCTCCTTAAGTGGCTTTCCGCCATGGTATTTTAGAGCCCTTATTGTAGCCACAAGTACAACAGCGCTGGGTTTTAACCCGGCATACTGGCACTTTATATCAATGAATTTTTCGGCACCCAGGTCGAAACCAAAACCAGCCTCGGTAACCACATACTCGCTAAGCGAAAGTCCCATCTTGGTGGCTAAAACCGAGTTTGTGCCCTGGGCAATATTTGCAAATGGTCCACCATGAATGATAGCAGGGGTATTCTCAATGGTTTGAACCAGGTTGGGCATTATGGCATCGCGGAGCAGTGCGGCCATAGCACCTTCGGCTTTTAGGTCGCGGGCATAGATTGGCTTTTTGTCGTAGGTATAGCCCACAAAAATGTTACCCAACCTGCGCTTAAGGTCATCGATATTCTCAGCAAGGCAAAGAATGGCCATAACCTCCGAAGCCGCTGTTATATCAAAGCCGGTTTCGCGGGGTACCCCATGAGTTGTACCGCCTAATCCAACAATGATGTGGCGCAATGCTCTGTCGTTCATGTCCATTACCCTCTTCCACTTAACGGTTCGGGGGTCAATGCCTAACGAACGCTTTTTGCTTTGAATGTTATTGTCAATTAGTGCTGCAAGAAGGTTGTGCGCCCTTTCCACAGCATTAAAATCGCCTGTAAAATGAAGGTTGATATCTTCCATGGGAAGAACCTGTGAGTATCCACCACCGGTTGCTCCTCCTTTTATACCGAACACAGGGCCTAGCGAGGGTTCACGGAGTACTACAGTGGTTTGTTTACCAATTCGGTTGAGACCCTGTGCCAAGCCAATGGATACTGTTGTTTTGCCCTCTCCGGCAGGTGTTGGCGAAATAGCCGATACCAGTATCAACTTGTTTTGCTGATACTTTTCCTTGTCGATGTAACTCAGAGGAATTTTGGCTTTGTATTTACCGTAAGGTATCAAATCGTCAGGATTGATGCCCAAAATTCCAGCTATTTCGGTTATGGGCTTCATTTTCGCTTCGTGTGCAATTTCAATATCGCTCTTCATATCTATAAAGGATTTAGGTTATTCAGGAAATGCATGTTTAGTATCAATCTATGTAGATTTTACCATATAGCTTTTATCGGAAATGAATAACAAGTTACAGCTATTTTTGTTTAACAGCAGCTATTAGGGTTTATACTTTGCCATGTTAAGGATTTCCTGGTAGTCCTTTATTTTCATCAATGCTTGTAGGTCGATATTTTTATTCCGTTCCATGAAACGTTCCACAATTCTGTAACCCATCCATACCGCTGCGCGCCCGGGCGATTCCTTTGGAAATCCCGATGTAAAGGGAGCATCGTTAATCATCTTGTTGATATCCACAGTATTGGTGGTAAACAGCAGCTTGTTCTCAATCAGGTTTGTCCACATGGGAGCCTCGTTGTTCAGGCACCACTTGTACTGTTGCGGGGTAAACCCAAAAATTAGGGAATCGGGTTGTTGGGGAAGCATTCGCTTGGTGAGGTACATGATTTGTCCCTCGTAAATCATATTGCATAGCAAGTTGTTGATTGAATCGTGGAAAGGGAAAGCACTGTAAAGCCATGCCCTCATTACATCCGATGGAACCTTGTCGGGATGCATCTTACGTTGCAGGTAAACTGGTATTCCCAATAGGGAGTACTGTATGGTGTTTTTCCCTAAATAGCGGTCGAGCCCAACAGCCACCAGGCTATCGTCGATGGCCAGCGATAGGTTGTAGCCCGAAACATAGGTGTAAACCCTTGGCAATGGTTTACTGGGGAAAAAGTATGCGTAGCGAGCAAATGCATCTTGCAGTACTTTTTCAAAATTGGCATTGGCCGGGAATGTGTTGCCAACCAATCGGTTGGCATTCTGCACCATGGTATCGGTAAGGAATAGCCTTAAATACCCGTAAAAATCCAGGGAATCACTTTTCCCGATTCGTATAATTCCCTCGGTAAAGAGCTTGCTGAAATCGGGGTACCTTTGAGCCAATGTGGGATATGACTTTTCAAGGCTATCGGGGTTTATGGCAAACAGCTCCCTTTCGAACCTAACAATAGTAACTGGCTCAACATTTTTGGGTGTAGGTACGGAGTCGAAACGGTTTTGCTTACAGCCCTGGATGGCCAAAATGGTGAATGCTGCAACTATCCACTTGTTCCTCATGGTGTTTATGATTTTTAAGCAAAGCAAAGATAGTAAATACATGGATAAAGGGTAAAGGATAAAGGGTAAAGGATAAAGGATGACAAGTTACCCGTCATGAAAAATGTCTACATAAAATTTTGTGAATAAAAAACGATTAGATAAAACTTCTTTACTATTTGATGGCTATCTTTGAATGGCTTATAGTCAATTGAGTTAGGACTGTAATGCATTTGGGGTTTAATGCTTAATTTTTAAGCTATGATTGATGTTGCTCAGGTATTCGGTTTGCTCGGTTCAATAGCTGCGGCAAGTTTATTTTTCCCTCAGGTTTACATTTCGTGGAAAACCAAAAAGACCCACGATTTGGCTT
>Ga0078972_1007437_pt1 | contig 24328 bp, 23 predicted proteins | sample YelNatPaOPGAMG01_FD_67568 | JGI IMG/M metagenome (GOLD analysis project Ga0078972, IMG submission 67568) | Hot spring thermophilic microbial communities from Obsidian Pool, Yellowstone National Park, USA - OP-RAMG-01 (SPADES assembly) (version 2) | ecosystem: Environmental > Aquatic > Thermal...
TTGCAGCGTCATCAAAATCTTGCACAGACACGACGCGTTTATCTTTCACTTCAATCGCAACAACCTCAACATCATCCTCAAATCTATTCCCCACATTCTTAACTCCCACAACATCAGCCCGCCTATGCTTAGTCCCCATATTCTGATAGAAGTTGGGCTTTCCTCCAACCTCTATATTCCCCCCGCAATAATACCCCTGATCTTCTAACCATTCTCTAACAATGTCGTAATACTCTTTTTCAGTCAACTAAAACACCATAAATTAATTAATGACAATTTGATTTTAATTTTTTCGTAAAGTGAACTGTCATGCTTTGAACGTCTTCTCTTGCGAGTCAATCTAATGTTCCATTAACGATGATTAATAGAACATTGTTATGAATTTTGATGTTTTAGGGGGGTTGCTTTTTATGGGGGGACGTTTTTAAATTTTGTAGGAGGGTTGATATTATGTTTCAGGATGAAAATGTTAGGTATTTTGATGAGCCTGGGCCTCAAAATACTGGTGCTTTAATTGAGGCTGTTAAGGGGAGGATTAAGCGCTCGGGAATAGAGTATGTTGTTGTTGCTTCTGAGAGTGGCAATACAGCGTTGAAAGTTGCCGAGGCTCTCCGTGAGTCTAAAGTTAAGGTTGTTTGTGTAACGGCTTATGCTGGGCTTAGGCTTGCATGGCCGGAAAGTGGTAAATGGCCAAGCATTACGGGTGAAAAAAGGAAGAGGTTGGAAGGTTTGGGAGTGAAAATCGTTGAGGAAACACCATACATATTTAAGGGTGTAACCTTCGATGCCCAATTTTTGGGAAGAGCTGCGCCGTCATGGGCTATTCATGAATTCCTAAGCAGGACGATGGGCTACGGATTCAAAACAGCTTTGGAGGTAGCTATGATAGCCGTTGAGGCTGGCGCAGTGCCAATAGACAGAGAAGTTATAGCGATAGCAGGAACCGGTTGGCTTGGTGGAGGAGCGGACTGCGCAATAATAGTTAGGCCATCACCAGTTCCCAAAACAACAGACCTGGAAAAAGGCTTAGAAGTAAGGGAAATAATAGCAATCCCCAGAATAAAGTTCAACGAAAAACTAATCAACGAAATCAAAAAAGCGAAAGAAACAGTATAAATGCGGTCGCAATTACCTTGCGAAGTAGAATGATGCAAAATATGTTCTGTTAAGAGACACTAAAAGAAAAATGTCCTAAACCAACCATTGTAATATCATTTTAAAGCGTTTGTCATGTATCAGAGGGGCTGGTTAAGCTTGTCTGGAATGCGAATTAGCTTATGTGGAAGTTGGCGAGTGCGTATTGGAAAGTTGTTTATTTAAATATCGTGTGTACATGTGGGTGCTCCTTTCTAATGGACAACTAATTGCTTTGTTTTGTAGCCTTTAAGCATAACTGGAAAAAACGTTTTAAAGTTAATCCAATTTCGACACATTTTAATATGTTTTCATTTAGCCATGGCTGAGTTTTAGAGGACTTCGCAAGTTCTGTTTGAAGTGTTTTTATGCTCATTTTCTTTCCGGGCGTCTTCCTAAGTTTTTCTATTAGAATGGCTGCGGAATCGGCAGCTATCAATGCCTTATCAAGCCTGCTTTTAGGTTTAAAACCGGTTCGATAGTCATGCGCCTTAATTGCATAAATCGCGTCTTCAGGAAGTTTCCCCCTCAATTTCTCCGCGGCAACAACACCATGTCTTTCCATGTCTCCTTTAACCTCGTCGAAGTCAAGGTCATGCAACAAACCTACAATCTTCCATAAATGCATATCCTCGCCTAGTTCTGTCGCCATTTCAGCCATTATCAGTGACACTAATGCGCGCGCGCGCGAAAAGAGAAAAATCACGGGATTTCCAAAAACACTTAAGTTAATTTATCACGCCCTTTTCTTTTAGTTCTTTCAGCTTTTCCTCGCTTAAACCAACAAGTTTCTCCAAAACTTTCTTGGTGTCTTCTCCAAGCTTTGGAACACCTTTCCAAATCTTACCCGGAGTTTTTGAAAATTTAGGAACAATCCCTATCTGCTTCACTAATGTTTCCGTTGTAGAGTCTAGAACTTCTACTATATCGCCTCTGTTAATCCAATGTTCATCTTTTAGGGCATCGTCTGGTGTTGATACTCTAGAACAAGGTACATCGTACTTGTTGAGATAGTCTTCCACCTCTTCTCTTGTATGATTTTTAAGATATTCTTTAAGTATTCTGTCAAGTTCCCTTCCTTTTGAGCTGTTAATTGCCTCCGGAGTCCCGGAGCATTCCTCGTATGGAAAAACTTTAGGATTAACGCCTGTGGCGTCGGCGAGGGCTTTTATGAACCTATTATAGGTTTGTGGTCCAACAGCCCCTATTGCAACCCATCCATCCTTTGCTTTGTAAAGTCCGTAGGGCTGCTGGTTGAAAACTCGATAGACTCCCTCGCCTTCCCTTAAGACGCCCATATTATAATACATTGTGTGGTACATCTCAATTATCCTCGAGATGGCCTCAAACTGCGCTGCATCCACAACTTGTCCCTCCCCGGTTTTTTGCGCATGTATATATGCTGCTAGTGCTCCAATGGCTCCAAAAAGAGCTGTAACGTAATCCCCAGCGTAGAGCGGCAATCTATAAACTTCATATTCAGGAGTTGAAGCCAGTTTACACCATCCTGAGTATGCTTGCGAGATTATATCATAGCTTCCTCTCTTACATTTTTTGGGATCTCCCCCGAACTCTGGTCTGCCATATCCGCTAACATGCACTATCACTATTTTTGGATTAGCCTCCAAGATGTCTTCATCTTTTATTCCGAATCGTTCTTCAAGCCAAACTAGGCTTTCAACAAAGATGTCAGACTGCTTGATAAGTTCGTAAAAAATTTTTTTCCCCTCCTCAGATTTCATGTCGAGTGCGACACTAAGCTCATTTCTTCTGACACAGACGAACTCTCCACCAATCTTTTTACCGTTAGCTTCGTAGAAGGGAGGAAGCAACCTCATGGTGTCGCCGATATCTGACCGCTCAATGTGTATCACTTCTGCTCCAAGATCGCCGAGTAATATGCCGACTGTAGGTCCTGCAACAATGCTTCCCGCAACCAATACTCGCATTCCACTTAGCGGACCATATCTAGGCGGAAAAAGTGGAGCTGGGATTTTTTTAATAGCCATTTCTATTTCATACCTCCAGACCTTCTAAAACTTCAGACCTTCTAAAATTGAGGTTTTCTTTTGTACATAAATGCTTGAATGCCTTCGACCACGTCCTTTGTTAGAGATACATCGCCTGAAACTGTGGATTCTATAAAGCATCCAGATTCCAAAGAAGGCATGACTCCAAGGGCCACCGCCTTCTTGAAGTATCTAACTGCAAGTGGAGGAAGTCCCGCTACCCTTTTTGCAAATTCGATAGCCTTCTCCATAAATTCCTCACTGGGGTATACCTCGGACACCAAGCTGAGTCCCAGCGCTTGTTGTGCATCAATATTTTTCCTTAAAAGTATAATCTCTTTAAGTTTTCCCACACCGACAAGATAGGCCAGTCTTTGTGTTCCGCCCCATCCTGGTGTTATTCCAAGATTTAGTTCTGGAAGTCCGAGAAAGGCTCTGTCGCTCATCACTCTTAAATCGCAAGCCATCGCCAACTCAAACCCCCCTCCAAGAGTTGGACCATTTATTGCAGCTATTACCGGTTTTGGATAGAGCTCTATTCTCCTCAAAACTCTGTGGCCTGTTTGGCTTGATTCGACAACCACCTCCGGTCTTCCCGACGCAAATATTGAAATGTCTGCCCCAGCGCAGAAGTTTCTACCCACCCCGGTAATCATCACAGACCTAACCTCCTCATCCTCTTCAAAGACGTTTAGTGCATCGTTAATCTCGGCGAGGAAAGTTATGTTGAGCGCGTTTGCTCTTCTAGGCCTGTTAAGGTATATTATGCCAATGTTTCCTATTTTTTCGACAAGGACGAATTCGTATTTCCCTCTTCCATATTCATAAAAGCCTTTACCTGTCTTTCTTCCAAGCTTGTTTTCCTTAATCATTCTTTCAAGTAAAGGATTAGGCTTGTACCTTCCTTCTTTGTATTTCTCATAGAGTTCTTCTAACTTTGCCACTATCTTGTCAATTCCTATATCGTCTGCCATTCTAAGGAGACCTCGTGGGTAATTAAGCCCGTTCAAAACTGCAAGATCGATTTCTTCCGTGCTTGTGATTCCTTTTTCAATTAACCACGCGGCTTCGTTGACTGCGGGGGCAATAAGCCTAAGTAAATCAAATTTCGCTCCTGCCCTTAGCGGCACTTCGTTTGTTCTTCCCTCACTCCAATCATAGAAGCCTTTTCCAGTTTTCTTTCCATAATGTCCTGCCTTGTAAAGCCTTTCAAAGATTGGAGCCGGTCTATATGTTTCTCCCAGCGTTTTTCTAAAGTATTCCAAAACGTGGTAACTAATGTCTATGCTTCCACCGCCAAGAACATCATGGAGCTCGAAGAGTCCCATGGGAAGTCCGATTCTATACTTAACCGCTGAATCGATTTCCTCCACGGTTCCTTCGCCCATTTCTAAAGCCCACGCCGCTTCATTTGACATTGTAACGAAAATTCTGTTCACTATGAACCCTGGGACGTCCTTTTTAACGTGAACTATTATTCTCTCGATCTCTTTTGCAAAGTCTTCTGCAATTTTAACAGTTTCCGGACGGGTTTTTTCACCCCATACGATCTCAAGTAATTTGAGAATTTTTGGTGGATTAAAGAAGTGCATTCCTATCAGCTTTTCAGGTTTTTTGATTGCAGTTGCGATTTCAGTTATGCTCAACGACGATGTATTTGTGGCAAATATTGTATGGTCCGAAGCGTACTTTTCAATTTCGCTAAAAACTTTCTTTTTTAGATCTATTATTTCAGGCACAGCCTCTATTACGATGTCCACGTCCTTTACAGCATCAGCCAAATCCGTTGTTGTTTTTATCCTATTCATTATGTCCTCTATGTCTTCTTTCACGTACCCCTTATCATAACTGTTCTTTAAGTCCCCCCTTATCTTTTCAACGGCTTTCTTTAATATTTCCTCATTTACATCAACCAATTTTACATTGAAGCCTTTAGTTGCAACCACCTCTGCAATTGCGCTTCCCATGGTACCCGCACCAACAACGGTAACATTCTTAATGCTCACAATTTTCACCTCTGATAGGCTTGTGTAAAGATGGTACATTCCGCACGCTAATAAAAGTTGCTGAACAAAAGATTTAAATCCAAACGTAATCTCTCATTGCTCGAAACAACGTAAATAGGTGAATTTTATGCCGGGTGTAAAAGACAAAGTTGCCATAATAGGTATGGGCTGCACAAAATTTGCTGAACATTGGGATAAAAGCATTAACGATTTAATCGTTGATGCTTGTTACGAAGCCTTCGAAGATGCCGACATAGAGCCTAAAGACATTCAAGCTGCATGGTGGTCAACGGCGAGAAGCGGCGAACTTGGGCGCAGCTTGTCTTACCCTTTGAAGCTTAATTACATTCCGGTTACACGTGTCGAAAATAGATGTGCGAGTGGTCACAATGCCTTCACAGATGCTTGCTACGCAGTTGCTTGCGGCGCATTTGATATAGTTCTAGTTTGTGGTGCAGAAAAGCTTAAAGATACTGGGTTACCAATCCCAGGAGACAGTAATCCTACAGACCTTTACACCAGCAGAGTTGACCCCCGTTTTATGCCGGTAACAGCCTTTGCCCAACTTGCTTTGAGGTATTTTCACCATTATGGTATTTCAATTGATGAGGGAAGAAGAACCCTAGCCAAGATTGCAGCTAAAAATCATTTTAATGGTTCTTTAAACCCTAAGGCTCAGTTCCAACGCAGAATCACCATTGAAGACGCGCTAAATGCGCCAATAGTTGCTTGGCCCTTAGGGCTTTATGATTGTTGTGGAGTTAGCGATGGAGCCGCTGCAGCTGTTATTGTCCGCGCGGACCTAGCCAAAAATTACAGGGATGATTATGTTCTTGTAAAAGGTGTTGGGATGAGCACCGGATTTTATCAAGGCCAAGTGCAGGATGATTGGAGCCTAACACATATAGAAGAAAACTTCAGAGCCGCCAAAATGGCTTATTCTGAAGCGGGTATTAATAATCCACGTAAGGAGTTAGATTTGGCTATAGTGCACGATTGTTTCACAATCCATGAGCTTGTAATATATGAGGACCTTGGTTTCACACCTAGAGGCAAAGCAAAAGAGGATGTAGATGCGGGAACTTTTGAGCTGAAAGGTGAACTACCCGTAAATACTGATGGAGGCTTAAAGTCCTTTGGGCATCCTGTTGGCGCCAGTGGACTTAGAATGATGTACGAGGTTTACAAGCAACTTCAAGGAAAAGCTGGCCAACGTCAAGTAAATATAAGAAACCAGTTAGGGTTATCCCACACGTGCGGCGGCACTCCCATCGATTCTCAAAATGCCGCCGTAGTTATACTTGGACGATGAGAGGAAGTTAAATGGTTGGAATATCTGCGTATGGGGTTCACATTCCCATTTGGCGAATAAAACGGGAATTACTAGGTGAAGGTCTTACGGGTGAACGATCAGTAGCTGGCAAGGATGAAGACAGCCTAACGATGGCTGTTGCTGCAGCGTTAGACTGCGTTGACGGCATAGGAATTGACTCAATTGATGGAATCTTCTTTGCTTCTACAACATCCCCTTTCAATGAAAAGAGTGCATCCACCACCATAGCTGCGGTTCTCGGTGTTCGCCGTGATGTTTTCACAGCAGACTTTTCTGGATCGCTCAGAGCAGGTACCAATGCGTTAAAAGTTGCCCTTGACATGGTCAAGTCTGGCTCTGCGAGGCAAATACTTGTTACAGCTGCCGATTGCCGGTTAGGAGCACCAAGTACAAGCCTTGAACAAACATTTGGTGATGGCGCAGGGGCTCTCCTAGTAGAAAAAGATGGCAAAATCGCAGATATGGAATTCAGCACGCATATTTATGATGAGATATACGACTTGTGGCGCAGGAATATCGACCTTTTTGTCAACTCATGGGAAGAACGATACGTATATTCATGTGGCTATCTTAGGGTTGTGAAGGAAGCCATTTCCAAACTGATGAGTGAAACTGGATTAAACGCTAAAGAAGTAGCTAAAGCAGTGCTTCCAGTCCCAGAATTGAGAAGGGGGTTTGAGCTTGCTAGAAGTTTAGGCTTAGACCCTAAGGTTCAGCTTCAGGATCCTCTTATGGAGACTGTTGGCAACACTGGAGTGGCTCAACCCTTCATACTATTTGAGGCCGCGCTGGAGGAATCAAATTCTGGTGATAAATTATTGATGGCTAGCTACGGAAGCGGTAGTGACGCATTTCTGTTAAAGGTCAAAGAAAACGTGAAAATGTCTCAACGTAAAAAACACAAGGTAGCCGCCAAAATTGCAAATAAAAAGTTCCTTCACGATTATGCCACCTACCTTAAATGGCGCAAACTCATTAAATCACCCAAACCAAGAGTAGATATGACGGTCTCTTATCCTAGCGCGGCGGCAATTTGGAGAGAAAATAATCGCATCTATCCACTGCATGGAGTTAAATGCAGAGTATGCGGTGCTGTTCAGTATCCACCACAGCGGGTATGCATCAAATGTCGGTCCAAAGACAACTTTGAGGAAGTTGGACTATGCAATAAAAAGGGTAAACTATTCTCTTACTCCTTTGATCCGCTAAGGGAAAACACGCCAGTAGGCCTAATCAACTTAGAAGGTGGAGGCAGAGTCTTCCTTGACCTGACGGATGTGGATGCAGAGGAGCTAAAAGTTGACTTGCCGGTAAAGCTAACTTTCAGGAAAGTAGACCTTAGACGTGAGGATGGCATGTACGTTTACTTCTGGAAAGCCACGCCAATAAGGGAATAAGCCAAAACTAAAGGGTAGTGCTAACAAGTTTCCAGAAATGCAGCAGAAAAATTAAAAAAGCCCCCATATCCTATTAGAAAGGAGGTGTATCTATGAAAGCGATGAGATTGTATGAATATAAGCAACCTTTAAGGCTTGACGAAGTGGAACTGCAAAAGCCCGGACCTAAAGACGCTGTGATAAAAATAGATGCTTGTGGGGTTTGTCACACAGATGTTTACGTTGCAGAGGGGGTACTGCCAACCGAGGCATTTGGCGGCAAAAGGCCTTGGATTTTAGGGCACGAAATCGCCGGCAAAGTTGTAGAGATGGGCTCCGAGGTTATGGATGTTAAGGTTGGCGATTCTGTTTTGGTTGATTCTTGGACGGCGTATGCTTGTGGTTCTTGTATGATGTGTAGGACTGGGTTTGAGAATTGTTGTTTATACAATAGGCCTATTGGATTCGGTAGAGATGGAGGATATGCTGAATACATAACGGTTCCTTCTAAATCGCTTATTAAGATTGAAAATTTGGTTCCTGAAGATGCTGCGCCTTTAGCTTGTGGAGGGGTCACTGTATTTAGGGCTTTAAGGAAAGCGGCTGTAACGCCAAGCGATTTCGTTGTAGTTTATGGGGCTGGAGGTTTAGGGAATTTCGCAGTTCAAATAGCTAAGGCCATGGGTGCGAAAGTTATAGCTGTAAGTAGATCTAGCGAAAAGTTGGAAATGGCTAAGAGATTTGGCGCAGATTACACTTTGAATGCAGCTAAAGACCCGGTCGGCGAAGTTCTGAAAGTAACCGGTGGACGTGGCGCGAACGTTGTTCTGGATCTTGTTGGTTTTGAGCAGACGTTAGAAAATGGGCTAAAGATGCTGGGCATGCTGGGGCGATTTTTTGTGATTGGTGTAGGACCTGGTCCACTGAAATGCTTGCCGGATACCGCCGTGAATTATGAGCTAACAATATCAGGTGTCAAAGTTGGCACCCATAAAGATCTCGTTGATCTAGTCGAATTGGCGAAAAGGGGTGCCATAAGATCAATCACAACTAAAATCTTTAGGCTTGAAGAGGTTAATGAAGCCTTAGAACAGGTTAAAAGAGGGGAAATACTGGGAAGATCGGTTGTTAAGCCTTAAAAGCGACTAGTCATCAATAGAATTCCCATTTAGTCCTATTTTGCCGATTTGAGAATACTATAAGTTTTATATATATTATTCTGCGAAAAATAACAAAATTGAGGAGATTATGATAGGAAAAAAGGTAACAGCGCTTTTAGGCATTATCTTGATTTCAGCGCTAGTCTTACAATTTTCTATCAAAACTACTTATTCATCCCCAACCCACAGTATTCCGGCCATCGTTTCTACCGACTGGTTAAAGGCTAATCTCGGTCTCACAAACCTTGTTGTGCTTGATGTTAGAAGCCCAGACGTGTATAATGCTAGTCATATCCCTGGAGCGATCAATGTTCCTGAAGGCATGTGGTATGCAAATCCTCCTTTTGGCGCCAACTCACCTTGGATGGAGATGCCAACAGAAGATTATCTTTTTGAACTTATTGGCAACGCCGGCATAAGAAACGATTCTCTGGTGGTTGTGGTTGGTGGCACAAGCGGTCCAAAGGAGATAATTGTGTACTGTGGTGTTGGCGGGTATGCAAGCACAATGTATTTTGTACTTAGCGAAGTACTCAATTATACTAACGTGAAATTTTATGACGGCTCAGCGCAGGAATGGACAAGCGACCCAACACTGCCTGTGGTATACGAAGATCTGGGATCTGAATACATGAAACTTCAAAGCAATCATGAGCAACTTAGGCTCGATTATATTATAATTCAAAGCAACCTTACCGAGCTCATTGGCAAATGTTTTGCGCTTGAAAGCATCTACAATACACTTTCAGTCAAATATGATGAGCTTGAAGCAAAATATGACGAATTAGCCAAAACAACAACACCAGCATACCTAACATATCTATTCGTTGCAACAACGATTACCTTCGCAATCATAACAATCTATTTAGTAGGGAAAGTTAAAACATCGAAAGGCTAGAACACTGTCACAACATCAAAATCAAAATTACATACTCTTTTTTATTTTGCATTTTGCATATTTAAATGTTAAGGCTTCTAATTTAATTTCCTAACATTCTAGCATTTATTAGAATCTCACCTAGTGCGGACACAAGTTTTATATACTAATTTTAAGATTAACCACATTCGAAAATGGAGGTTCCTATCAATGAAAAATCCTTTAATTTTAAGCAAGGCAGCAATCACCAAAATACAAGCTATTGTCATCGCCATAATTATCATTGTCGCAGCTATCGCAGGAGTTGCCTACTACTATTACGTTGGTCCAAGGGCGCCATCACCTGAGAAGACAGAAATAGTTATCGGTGTCGTGCACTCTAAAACGGGGGTTATGTCTCCTCAGATGATTTACCATATCTACCAGATGTGGCTTGTCAATCAGACCAACGCAAATGGCGGTCTCTATGTGCCTGAGTACGGTAAAAAACTACCCATTAGAATCATAGAATACGATGACCAGAGCAATCTCAATAATATGCTTCAGTTGACTGAAAAACTTATAACAGAAGATAAAGTTGACCTCATCTTTGCACCTATAAGCACAGCCTTCTGCTTTGCAGCCATGTCACTTTATGAGAAGTACCACTATCCAGTAATTGCCCTAACGTTTGGCTCAGATATTGCAGCAGAGAAAATGAGAACCGGTGAATACAGGTATTCATTTTCGGTACTGGGTATGCCATCCGAGACGGGTAAAGAGGTAACAGACCTTCTTACACATGTAAACGCCACTAAAACGTCCATTTCTAAGGTAGGTATACTCTTCCACTCAGACCAGCATGGCGTAGAATATGCTGGAGCTATACAAACAAACCTGTTACTAGGGGGTTTCACGGTTCCAGTCTATCAAGGATACGAACCATACGTAAGTGACTTCACTCCAATGATAACCACTCTTAAAAATGCAAATGTTGATGTTGTGATCATATGCGGCTACCAGGAAGGCTCAACATTTATAAAGCAATGTGAGGCGCAAAACTTTAATCCAAAACTTATATTCACTGGCCCAACAATAGAAGTCCCATTCTTGGTGTACGGTCCATTCGGATTCACAAAGGAAGAGCTTAAAGGCGTATGTTATTACGACGGTTGGCCAGCAACAGCCTACAACACTCCAAAGCTGCAAGAATGGCGTCAAGCGCACGTAGCGAATTTCGGCTACGAACCATTCCCAGCGTCAGCTGTGTTTTACGCTGCCATCGAGTGTCTATTCCAAGCTGTTGAAAAGGTTGGTCTTGATAGAGAAAAAATTAGAGATGCGCTTGCAACGTGGACATTCAATACCACGGTTGGGGCAACTAAGCTTCGGCCGGGTTATAGTATGCAATGTGAACTGGCAGGAACAATAACTCAGTGGCAAGGTGGAGACATAATGGAAGTCGTTTGGCCATTAAGTGCTAAGTCAGCAGACATAATAGCTCCAAAACCTGCGTGGCCATAGGCCGACACATACCCTTCCTTTTTATTGGTGGGATGCTCTCATGTTAGACATACTAATTGGGGGCGCGATTTCAGGAGCAATGTTTGCCTTAATTTCTGTTGGTCTTAACCTTCAGTATGGTGTTACTAGAATACTAAATATAGCTCATGGAGACTTCCTAATGCTTGGCGCCTATGTGACTTTCTTTTTCTTCAGTTCTTATGGTGTTAATCCACTCCTTACCCTGATAATAAGCGGCCCTATAGTTTTCTTTTTAGGCATTTTAATTCAAGTAACTGTTTTCCGCAGACTGGTTTACCTATCTAAATCTGCCGAGGAGCTTGAATTTAGATCGCTTTTAGCATGTTTTGGTCTTTCATTTATTATTCAAAATGTGGTCCGATTAATATTTGGCATAACTCCCATAGGTAGCCCCTACCTTAATGAAGCCGTAAACATATTTGGGGAAACTTTTCAGTTAAACATGATAGTAGCCGCAGTTATATCTATAGCAATCAGTGTTGCCATGTACTTTTTGCTATGCTCTACAAGAGCTGGATTGGTTATGAGGGCTGCAGTTGAAGAACCGACGGGCGCGCAAATAGTTGGAATAAACATCCTTAAGGTTCATGCAGTGTCATTTGGCCTGGGTGCATTTTTAAGCGCTATAGCCGGTTCAATGTGGTCTATGATTTATTCGGACATAACTCCTTACAAAGGGCCAATCTTTACTTTTATTGCCTTGGCGATCATAGTTCTCGGTGGCATGGGAAGCTTTGTTGGCAGTTTGGTTGGAGGTTTCTTGCTAGGATACATTTACTACATCACTTACAAATGGGAACCCCTCTTGTACATGGCGGTTGTGTACATTTTCCTCCTCATAATGTTAATAGTTAGACCAAAAGGGCTCTTCGGGAAATAGCTATGATGAACAAAAAATTGGATATGTGGAAAATCCTTCCATTCCCTCTAATAGTTATAGTACTAGCTATTGCGCCATACTTTCTAAGCGTGTATTATTTGTCACTTTTAAGAACCGTTATTCTTTGGGTGACGCTCTCTGTAAGCTGGCATTTATTTTCCGGCCTTACAAAATATGTCGCGTTAGGATCAGCCGCTTTTTTCGGGTTGGGATTGTATTTTACCGCCAAAGTCTTAAATTATTGGCCAGTCTTGCCCTTTCCTGTTGTTGTGCTTTTGGCAGGGCTTTTAAATTTTGCAGCAGCTTTACTCATTGGTTTGATATCCCTAAGGCTGAGAGGCATATACTTTGCGATAGTTACCTTTGGAATAAGTGAAATAATAAGAGTTGTCTTTCAATGGTGGGAGATAAGAATAACGGGCACACGTGGAACCTACATTCCCATTTTCTTTAGTCACCAAGAAACATATTACTCCATTTTGATAACTTCACTTGCAATACTTTTACTCGTCACATTTTTACGTAAGTCCAAGTTTGGTCTAGCCTTAAGAATGATAGGTGAATGTGAGGAAGCCGCTGCACACGCAGGTGTAAACACAAGCATCTTTAAAACCATAGGCTTCGCTGTTAGCGCCATGTGTATAGGTTTGATGGGCGCTAGCTTCACGACCAGATTCACTTATCTGGATACGTCAATAGCCTTTGATTCATTGTATTCGTTTCTGCCTGCAGTGATGACTTTGCTTGGTGGAGCTGGAACACCTTATGGACCTGTGCTAGGTGCAGTGGCAATGTCTTTGATTAGCGAATATCTCAGTGTCACTTATGCTGATATTTTCCTGATAATTCTTGGTGTAGTGCTGGTAGCCATTATTCTGTTTATGCCAAACGGAATAATGGGAGTTGTTGAAAAGTTAAGACGCGCAGAGTTATCAGGAAAAGGGTAGGGCTATAGACCCAAAAAAGCTTCTTTAATATATTCGTTATTTAGAAGTTCTACACCCTTTCCTTCCAGTGTTATTTTTCCAGTCTCAATCACATAGGCGCGGTCAGCGCATTTTAATGCTTGATTGACATTTTGCTCTGCAAGTAAAATGCTGATTCCCTGCTCCTTAAGTCTTCTTAGAGCTTCAAACACTTCTAAAGTGACTTTTGGTGCCAGTCCCTGTGATGGCTCATCCAAAATCAATAATTCTGGATTCGACATTAAACCGCGTGCTATAGCAAGCATCCTCTGCTCTCCTCCACTTAACGTGGCAGTTACCTGCTTTTCCCTATTCTTCAACACTGGAAAAAGCTGATAAACTTGTCTGAGTGTTTCCTCTTTAGAACCCTTCCCTCTGGAGCTATAAGCGCCTAGAATCAAGTTTTCACGAACAGTCATACCAGCAAAAAGTTTTCTATCTTCAGGTATAAACGCTATCCCTAAATCTACAATTTTGTAGGGAGGCAAGTTGTTAATTTCTTTGCCGTTAAAGTAAATAACTCCTGACGCTGGTTTCAATAGCCCAACAACTGTACTTAAAAGACTTGTTTTCCCAGCTCCATTAGCGCCTATCAGCGTAACAAACTCGCCTTTTTCGACTCTGATGGAGGCATCCCATAAAACCTGAATTTTGCCACGCAAAACGTTCAACTGTTTAACTTCAAGCATAAGTTTCACCCAGAAAAGCTTCAATAACTGACGGTTCCTTGGTTATTTCCTCAGGCTTCCCCTCAGCTATTTTCGTACCTTGATGAAGTGCTATAATGCGATCTGTCACTTCCATTATGGCGCGCATGTTGTGTTCAACCATGAAGATGGTGATTCCCTCGCCATCCCGCAATCCTCTGATTATCTTGAGCAACTGCATGGTTTCAGTGGGGTTTAAACCTGCCATCACCTCGTCTAATAATAGAAGTTCGGGCTTTGTTGAAAGCGCTCTGGCAATTTCAAGCATTCTAAGCAGGAAAATTGTTAAGCTTGACGCGGGCATCATACTCTTTTCAGCTAACCCGAATTTTTCAAGTATATGGCTGAGTTCATGTTTAACTTCAGAAAACTTGCCTTTGGCACATCCGAAAAGAGCTGCTGCCCAAACATTCTCATACACTGTCATGTTAAGGAAGGGTTTTGGTATTTGGAAAGTTCTCCCTATGCCCAACTTGCAAATTTGGTGAGGTTTAAGGCTTGTTATATCCTTATTTTTGAACCTTATTGTTCCGGAGGTTGGGCGAAGTGCCCCAGATATTACGTTAAAAAGTGTGCTCTTCCCAGCTCCGTTGGGACCTATCAGGCCAACTATTTCTCCTTCGTCTAAACTAAAGTCCAAGTTGTTTAGAGCGGTTAGCCCACCGAATTTCTTTGTAACTTTTATTCCCTCGATAAGTTCCAATTAAATCCCTCAGATTTTGTTTATTTACATGTACACACCATACTTTTTTGTGGCGTCGATCATTGCCTTGACATTTTCAGGTTTCGCCTTATCAATAACTGCCCCGTTCATCACAATGAAACCTCCGCCTTCACCAGCAACTTCTATAAGTTTCTTTACATATTCTTCCAAGTCTTTAGGAGTGCCTACCTGCAGTAATGCGCTTGGCACGTTACCCCCGATGCAGGCTATGTCGCCCAAGATTTTCTTGGCGTTGCCCATATCAGTCTGATCGAACCCCCACAATGTCTTGCCTTTAGGCAGATCTTTAATTATTTCTAGTCGCGATCCATAGCCGCCTTCCGCCCAAAGAAAAGGCACACAGCCTTCGTTAATTAAGCCTATTATGACTTTTCTGAGAGTAGGCCAATAGAAAGTTTCAAATTGTTTAGTGGACATAAATCCGTCAGCACCCTTGTGTAATGGTATGAAAATTATCGGGTTTCCATTCATCTTTGCCGCTGAAGCTCCCATCTTAATCATTAACGGCGTTATCACTTCCACGGCTTGTAAGAGCTTATCCTTATTGCGGTACATGTCCAGCATTATTCCCTTCGTTCCCCTTAACGTGTCACCAAGCGTGTCGAAGGGTGCCTTAGTTCCTCCACCCCAAAAGTCTGGATATCCGGAGGCAGCAATTTCCTTTTCCCATGCCACTACAAATCCTATCCACTTTAGTGCTTCATTTCCTGCATCCATCACAGCCTTCAGAGCCGCTTGGACGTCGGGAAAACCGAATGGTATAAAATTAGCGGGCGTAAATGCTCCATATATCTCTAACACGTTTGTGAACGGCGAAAGTTTCTTGAAAGGCTCCAAGGCGCCAAATACTCTTGGAAGATAGGTGGTTAGGAAGAAGTTCGTTGGATCCTCAATTAAAGAGTCATATTCGTCTGCCTTCATGTATTGACCTTCAATACATTGGTAGGGGTTTTCTGGAGAAACGCCATGTCCAGGCCAAGCATACAACTTATAATCGAGAATTTCGAAGAACCTTCCTGGGCCAGGTCCGATTGCTCCCCCATGCGCGTCCGGTTCAAAGTCTAAAACGTATTTTTTAAAGGCAAAGGTGAGTTTTTTATAATCGTACATTATATCCAAAGGGGTCATGCCAACATAGTAGGCTGGGAAAAACCCCACTATTGGATAAACAGGCACTCTGTCTGGCAATTTTTTCAGTTGAATGGCGTCTTTTATCCTAGTTACTCTTTCTCTATAATCTTTTTCAGCTTTTTCGCTGGCAAATTTTACACCTTCAGGAGAAAGCCACCGTTTAAACAGTTCCTCTCTTTTTTCATCTGCCGACAACTTTCTATTCCACTCCTACCCATTTTTTCGCTAAAGACACGGCTTCCATGGCGTCTTTACCATAAGCATCAGCACCGACATATTGCCTTACCTCCTCAGTTATCTGACCACCTCCAATCATGATCTTCACTTTGTTTCTTAAGCCTGCTTTCTCTATGGCCTCTACGGTTCTTTTCATAGAGTCAAAAGCTAGCGTTAAGAAACCGCTTAAGCCAACAATTGTAGCACCAGTCTCCTTTATCTTTTCAACAAACTTTTCCTCAGGAACATCCACGCCTAAGTCATACACTTCAAAGCCATTAACCTCTAACATGAAAGCCACTATACCCTTGCCGATATCATGTATATCGCCAGCGACCGTTCCAAAAACGATCTTGCCTAAACGCTTAGTTTGGGCTTCTTTGGACAGTTTAGGCTTTATCAGAGCGGTTATTGTCTTGAGAATTTCGCCGGCGTAGAGAAGGTCGGATATGAAGTATTCGTTGTTGGCGAAACGGTTACCAACAATCTCCATGGCTCGGCGAATGTCATCCATAATCTTGAATGGGTCCTCGCCGGCTTTAAGCCTCTCTTCAACTATCTGAACGGCTTCTTCTTCCTTCAAATCCACTAGGGCGTTGATAAATTCTTCCGATCTCCCCATTTTCATCACCTTGCTTGGATAATCATGAGTGCGTATGATAAAAACGTTATGATTGAATATTCCTCCGAGAATATAATCTGACTCATCCCAGTTCGCAAAAAGGAACATGCAAAACCGAAATATTTATGCAAAAAATTAAAAAGGTGTTTCTTTGCTATGACAAAATATCGTTGAGGTGTTGCGTATGATTGTAAAGCCCAATTCCTGGTTTGGTTATATGGGACAGATTCTAAGGGTAAATTTAACGCATCAAAAGTTTGCTGTAGAATCCTTGGGAAAGGATCTTGCTGAAAAATTTGTTGGTGGTCGCGGATTTGGCATCAAAATGCTCTTTGACGAAGTACCAAAGGGGACAGATCCACTTGATCCAAGCAACAAGCTGGTTTTGTCGGTAGGTCCATTAACTGGTACTAAGGCGCAGTCGGCGAGTAGGTGGATTGCACAGTTTAAATCTCCACTTACAAATGCTTACTGCAGAAGCGTTGGAGGAGGCTTTTTCGGGGCAGAGCTCAAGTTTGCAGGATATGATGCAATAATCGTTGAGGGAGCCTCTGAAAAGCCTATTTACCTTTGGATAAATGAGGACAATGTTGAATTTATGGACGCTGACAAAGTTTGGGGCATGACAACCCTTGCTGCTCGCGATTTCATTCGCGATGAAACAGATGAAAAAGCCAGAATGGTTATCATAGGCCCCGCAGGAGAAAGACTCGTTAAAATTTCAGCTATCGTAAGTGATGACATGCGAACCGCGGCGAGAGGAGGAGGAGGGGCAGTCATGGGATCTAAGAAACTTAAGGCCATTGTTGTGAAAGGTTCTAAGCGACCGGCAATTTATGACAATGAGGCTTTTGATGAGGCGGTGAAGGAACAAATAGAGGCTTATCGCAAAAATCCGGGCTTTGAAGGGTTTAGAAGCCTAGGTACAGACGGCATAGTTTACTTGTTTTACACCCTTGGCAACTTCCCCACATATAACTTCAAGCAGCTTCCATTTGAGGGAGCCCAAAGGTTTACACCAGATGTTTTAGCTAGTTACGTGGTTAAACATGATGGCTGTTATGGTTGCATGATTAGATGCTGGAAGAAATTCAAAATTACAAGGGGGCCATACGCTGGAATCGCTTGGGACTTCCCCGAATACGAAACTCACTGGTCGTATGGAGGAGCCATTGGAAATAGCAATATAGAAGCCATAACTTGCGCCAACATGCTTTCAGACCTTTACGGGTTGGACACCATATCAACCGGAGTGGCGATAGCCTTTGCCACAGAGCTCTACGAGAAGAGCATCATCGGAAAAAGCGAGACGGGAGGTCTGGAGCTTAGATGGGGAGACCCAGAAGTTTTGGTGGAGCTTGTAAGGCGCATAGCCCTAAGAATAGGCATAGGTGAACTGCTCGGAGAGGGAGTTAAAAGAGCTGCCGAGGTTATCGGGAGAGGCGCAGAAAAATATGCCATACATGTTAAGGGTCTTGAGCTCCCAGCATATGATCCTCGATCGCTAAAAGCGCATGGATTAAGCCTCGCTACATCGCCAATAGGAGCCAACCACTGCATTGGTTGGAACAAATTTGAAATATTAGGCATACCGAGAAAGGTTGATCCGTTTGCTATTGAAGGTAAAGGGGAAATATCCAAGTACGTCCAAGATGAAACCGCCGCAGCTGAAACAGCAGTTTTTTGCACATTCACTTTAAATAACGAAATGGTAACCTTAGAACTGTACAGTAAACTACTGTATTCCGCTACAGGCATCGAAAAGTTCAAAGATCCTAAGTATTTATGGCTTGTCGGAGAGAGAATCTTCAACCTTGAAAAAACATTCATAGCCAGAGATGGATTTGACACTAGCCACGACACAATGCCAGAAAGGATCCTCAAGGAACCCGTGCCTAGAGAACCCTCGAAAGGGCAAATCTTTGAGCTTGACGCGCTTCTTAAGGACTACTATAAGTCTAGAAGTTGGAATGAGCGAGGGATACCCACAAAAGAGAAATTGGTTGAACTAGGATTGACGGAGGCAGTTAAAGAGCTTTATAAGTAATCTATAAAACATCACTTTTTCATGTGACTCACAAAATGAAAGTCCGTGTCAAATTCACAGGAGCAACATGCAAGAAATTCAGTTTAACAGACGTATGGCTTTTTCTTCACGATGACGCCAGGGTTAAAGATGTTTTCACAAAACTTGAAAAGGAATGGGGAATCACAATAAACTCGCAAGATACCAGCATAACAGTTTTACTAAATGGCAGACGCTTAGAATTCGTCGGAGACTCTAAAGCAAAACTTAAAGATATGGATGAAATTGTTGTAATGCCCATAATCGCTGGAGGACTCTAAACTAATAAGCAAACCAGAAAAGTGGGGCATGATGCAAACTCAAAAATAATTATTCAACACTTGTGCGCGTAGACTAGCGTGGGGTCTCGAATATTTTTTGCTCCTTTTTCAATGTTGATTTTGCGAAGGCTTTAAGTTTTTCAGCTAGTTCAGATGGTATGCTTACAACTTTGCTTGAACACTTGTCTTCCGCGACCTCAATAACGTGGCCTTCCGCCACGGTTACTCCTGTTTCCTTTTCCCTCATTGTAAAGGCATATCTCACTGCTTTTTCCTCTATTTCTTTAACTGCGACCTCAATTTCAAGGAGATCATTGGATTGCGAAGGTTTTTTGAGTTGACAGAAAGCCTCGACTTTTCGGATCCAAACGTCGTATTTATCCATGATTTCCTGGAGGTTGCAGCTGATATTCCTGTAGAAATCCTCTTCTGCCCTTTGAAAGAAGCAGAAATAATTATGAAAGTGCACCGCTCCAGAGGCATCTCTGTCAACCCGTGTGACTCGGTATGTTGTTTTAAAAGTTGCCATAAGTCCCACCTTCTTTCAATTGATAGTTTAGCCTTTAAAAATTTTCCGTAGGAGTTTATAATTTGCACGCTCAGTTACTCGACGCGCAAGGAGTAAATGTGCATTCATGCTTACCGTTGTTTTAGTCTTATTTCTGTGAGTTTGCGTTCAATCCCCTTTTTTCTGCCGCCCCTTTTCAGCAGTGTTATGAACAGGTGGATGTGGCCTGGCTTCGTGCCAGATTTGCAGAATTTTAGTTTAGCTTCGTCCATGTTGTGTAGCTGAACCTAACATGACTTCCACGTGAAAGTTGCATTGCGCTAGGGTGTTGCTAAATTGATGTTTTGTGTTAATTTTATGTCAGCTTTTTTTCGCTCTTATTTGTTCTGGTTTTCCGAGTTTTATGGCTGTTGGGGCTGTGAGCAGATGGCTATTATGCACAGTAAGGCGTGTGCTTACTGCTATCTTTCTCCTCAGCGATTCATCATTTATGATAATTATTTCCAGCATTACTCCTCAGGACAGAATCCGCTTCTAACACTTCTCCTCTTTAAGACGATATCCATAAAACTTTACCGTCGACTTACTCTACCCAGTTGGCTGTGTATTCTGGACTGAGGCAGATCACAAAGCATCCGAAGGGTTTGTCGACCCATCGTGTTATGAGAGGTGTGTGTTGAAAACCTTTAGGACATATGACGACGGTAGGCTCGCTGAAAGTATGCCTTTCATGCTCCGCTCCCATGTCTATTTCTATTTCAGCTCCCAAGTAGTTTAAGTTGTTGGGATCTAAACCTACAAATACAAGTATTTCATCATACGGGTGTATGTGCCCAATTGATTTCCCTTTTTCCCGATGCCATATGCCGCATCCGCTGTAAATACCCCATGTAAAATTAATTTCTAAGCCTTCCAAATCCTTGCTAAAGAACCAGACGAGCTGATCGGCGTTTCCGGAGCCTACACCCATTTTCGCTGGGCTAATAACTTTTCCTTTTAATGGCTTAATTAGACGACTATACTTGTTTCCTGTTGTTTTTGGTGGTTTTGTCTCTTTTGGCAACCAATTAGCCTGATATTCGGATGTCAGCAGGATGTGGCAGCCTCTAAAGGGCTTATCTACTTGCAGGGTTGTAAATGGTCCGTGCGACAAACCTTTCGGTACAACGACAATTGAAGATTCTTTAATTACATGTTCTTCCTGCTCTTCGCCCATTTCCATGACTACCTCTGCCCCTAAATAGGTGATATCGCTGGGGTCAAGTCCTAGGAAGAATAGAACTTCATCGCATGAGTGTGTATGCGCCCCAGCCCAAGTATGCGCGCGCGACAGCAGCAGCTTTTCAGAAATAATTGTTCTGTTCGCTTGATTTATCTGAATATTTTGTATAATGGATGGTTATTTGTCAGCGTTTTAGTTCCGAATTCCTGTTTTGTGCTGTAGGCTACGTATGCGTCTGCTAGTGCGCAGCAGAAATAGGCTGTTGGGGCGTTTTCTATGGGTCCGTATAATAGGAAGCTCGCTCCTAAAGCTATGGAGATAACGTTGGCTACTGTGCTTCCAAGCGTATAGCCTGTGGGGTCTATTTTGCGTCTCTTTTTCCACATGTCGATAGCGTTGTGTATTCCTGCACCGGCTGGTAGGCCATACCTTTCTTTCACTAGATATATTGCTTTGCTTACTGGTCCTGGGTCGGGTATGTCTAGGACACACGTGTCAATTAGTGTGTTTTTTATGCCTGCTCGCTGGGCTATGGCTAATAGCCCGTCAACAACCTGAAGCTTTCCAGTCAGCGTTGGGTTTTTGGTGTTAAGCGTTATCAATATTGCCGAGTTAATTTCCGCCTCTTTAATCGCTTTTACCTCATCCTCGTTTGTGTGGGGTGTGATTGAGTTGTAAACAACACGGTTTGATAAGCCAGCTTCCCTAACATATTTTGCCCCGGCAATTCTGACGTCGGTTGTGGCGCCGTCTATGGAGAATGGGTCGTCTATAGTTTCTGCCACAAAATCTATAAGTTTTTCAAACGCCTGGGGCCAACCGCAGCAGACATCAACTATTCTTGGATTTCCAGTTTTCTCTGACATTTCCGCCTCCTTCACCAGCAGTTCCTCAGCCTTCCCCCTGTCAAAATCGCCTGTCTTCTCATCCTTCAAAATTTTGTGTTTATGATAAAATATTGATCCAATCATGACTGTGGGGAGCTCACCAGGCTGCCCACCAACCCTGACGCCGCCAACATCAAAAATTTTCTGCTCCTTGCTAAACCTAAACATGAAATCACCATTATTGACACAAAATTTACATTACAATATGCGCTTATAAGATTTGTGTGAGGTTGGGCTGGGTTTGAGCGGTTTGACTGTGACCTTTGAGCCTGACGGTAAAAAGGTTAAGGTAAAAGCTGGAACAAACATTTTGCAAGCCGCCAAAGAAGCTGGTGTCGGCATAAGATCCGAATGTGGCGGGAGGGGAGTGTGTGGAAAATGCAAGGTAATAATTAAAGGCACAGACGCCGTTTCAGAGATATCAAGCGCTGAGGAAAAGCTTCTCTCATATCCTGAGATCGGAGAAGGCTATAGGCTTGCATGTCAAACCAGAATCTTAAAAAATGTTATGGCGATGATCCCACCGGAAAGCCGTGTTGAAACCCGCAAAATAGAGTTTTACGGCGTTGAGAGGGAAGTTGAGATAAGCCCTTTTATAAGAAAGATCCGCGTGGAATTAAAAAAGCCGACATTGTCCGACGTGAGGCCTGATTTGGAAAGGGTTTTAGAGGCTGTTGAGGAACAATTAGGAATCGGGGGTACACTGGAATTTGAGTTTAATGTTTTAAAGAGGCTGCCTGAAACCCTCCGAAGTTCAAACTGGAATGTTACGGTTGCTCTATGGAATAACAGAGTAATTAGTGTTGAGCCCGGAGACACTACAAATGAAATGTTTGGGGTGGCCGTTGACATCGGAACCTCGAAGATCGTCTGTCATCTTGTTAATCTAAAATCTGGGGAAACCGTTGCGATGGGATTCATTGAAAACCCGCAGATCCTCTACGGGGAGGATGTAATATCAAGGATAACATACGCATCGATCGGCAACCCTAACCTCAATTCTCTTCAGAATCTTGTTGTGGATGGTGTAAACAAAGTTTTAGGCGAAGCATGCCAAAAAGCTGGGATTGACCCGAATAAGGTTTATGAGGCGGTTGTAGTTGGCAACACAGCCATGCACCACCTCTTCTCAGGAATCCAACCAAAATATCTCGCTCTATCACCCTACACGCCGGCAGTTAAGAGATCAATCAGCCTATCGGCTAAGAACTTCAATATAGACAACATGAACCCAAGTGGTGTTGTAACTACCCTTCCCATAATAGCTGGCTTTGTGGGTGCTGATGCTGTGGCGGACATACTTGCAACAGGAATGCATGAATCAGAAGATAACGCGCTTCTAGTAGATATAGGAACAAATGCCGAAATCATAGTCGGCGACAAGGAGGATATGGTCTGTTGCTCCTGCGCTTCTGGACCAGCCTTTGAAGGAGCTCACATAAAAGATGGAATGAAAGCTGTTACTGGCGCAATAGAAAGGCTCCGCATAACCCCAAATCTTGAGGTTGAATATGAAACCATAGGAGGCGAAAAGCCGAGGGGTTTATGTGGTTCAGCAGTCATAGACGCGGTGGCAGAAATGCTTAAGCATGGCATAATAAATTGCCATGGCAGATTCAATCTAAACGAGGCGACGCCAAGGCTGAGAAGAACTGATGAGAGCTTAGAGTTTATAATTGCATGGCAAAATGAAACTGTCACAGGAAGAGAGATAACAATTACACAAAAAGACATTAGAGAACTCCAACTTGCAAAGGCAGCTATATACGCAGGATCTTCAATTCTACTGAAAAAGAAAAATCTTAAGAAGGAAGAAATTAACACACTGTTTATAGCAGGCGCCTTCGGAAACTACATAAACCCAGAAAACGCAAAAGTTATCGGCCTAATACCCAACATACCAACAAAAAAAATAAAGTTTGTAGGCAACACTGCGGTTATAGGTGCCAAAATGGCTTTAATATCGAAAAGAATCAGAGAGTCTGCAAAATCCTTATTGAAGACTGTCCGATATTATGAACTTGCAGCCGATCCAAACTTTAACTCAGAGTTTATAAACGCTACACTTTTCCGCCCTCTAAACAAAGAAAAGCCCTAAAAATGCTCTATATTATCTGAAGGCTTTCCCATGACCCTTAAAAAATGAAAGAATATGTTGCTAAATAGTTGGGAGGGGAAAATTATTTTAAAGGAGCCTTCTCCTCAAGGTGAATTTTCCCTTTTCTCATTTTTGTTGCCTACCTTTTCTTCCAGCTTCTTAAGTTCTAATGCCTTCTTCATCTTCTCGTGATATTCTTCAAGGCGCGTGCAAACTGCATCGGAGAAGCAGCGATTGGAACTAATTATGTGATGACGCGTTTTACGAAGAACATGCTTTTCGATGAGAAAATGGGTGGGGACAATGCACATGGCGCTTGGGAACTCCTACCCAGAATCTGGAGGCGTAAACAAATCGGCAATTCACTGGAAAAGGATGGCGAAATCTTCTGTAAGAACGGCAAATTCCTAATATAAGTCCAGCATCCAATTTTAAGGTTACAGCAAATGCGCGCATATGGTGTGAATAATTCTATTGGAATGTTTTATGCTGTGGGCTAGTTCTGGTTTGCCTGTTTTGTGGGCTGTTATGGCTATTGCTAGGATGACTGAGTAGCATAGGGCGACGTGCATTCTGACTTTGGCTGCTCCCCTCCACCTTAGG
>Ga0078972_1007438_pt1 | contig 24325 bp, 15 predicted proteins | sample YelNatPaOPGAMG01_FD_67568 | JGI IMG/M metagenome (GOLD analysis project Ga0078972, IMG submission 67568) | Hot spring thermophilic microbial communities from Obsidian Pool, Yellowstone National Park, USA - OP-RAMG-01 (SPADES assembly) (version 2) | ecosystem: Environmental > Aquatic > Thermal...
ATCCTTCTGTGCCGGAGGCTGACCAGCTGGTGCTTCATCCAGCAGCGAGAGCAGCTCATCGAGCCAGCGTGGAACCGCTGTATCAGGCGCGCCTACTGCCGCTGCGCCCGCACCGCTTCCGCTGCTCGCTGGGTTCGCCTCGGGAACCGCACGCCAGATGCGACCAATCACGGCAACATCGTTCTCATCCGCCACGTTCCGAAACACGGCATGCATTTCGAGGTCACCACGGAAACGTTCGATGACATGCTCGCTCTGAGGTGCGTGGAAGTGAATGTTCACCAGGCGGTACTGTTGCACTTGTGCGTCGCTGAGTTTGACTGGAGTCGGCGCCTCAGTTGCCGCGACCGATGTGCCATCGCCATCAGTCACCTTGGGGAGCTCTGGAGGGAGCTCTCGCAACGTCAAGGTCGCTGCTGGAAGCGGCGCTTCAAAGCCAGTGTCCTGTGGTAATTCACCGCCAATGGGCGGTGAAAGCGGAATATACTGCTCGAACGTCGCCGTCGGCGGGTGGATATCTAGTGGAGACGGCTCGAAGCGTTTCCACTGCGCAACTTGACTGGTTATGTCGAAGGGAGCGGCCGCAGTTGAGTATTCGAAACGCAACGCTTCTCGCTCCGAGAGCGCTATTGGCGACTGGAAACGTCCACAAGAGCACAGACGGTATGCATCAGCGAGACTACCCCACTTGGACGGCCCTCGCTCTGAACCGTAATCCCAGCAGAGGTTCTGGTTGGCTGCAGCAGCCTGCGGGCTCTGCACGTCAGGCACCTGCGCTTGCGTGTACGTTTGCATTGGACTAGCTCCGTCTTGGTTGCTCGGAGCGTTCACAGCACCTGCCGATTGTGCAGTGTCGCACTGTGCGTGCACGAGTTCAGGTTTGCCTAGAAGAAGCGCCGTGGAAAGCAGCACTACGGCCGCTCCTCGATCCCGCGAGAGCGCTATTCGCAATAGTCTCTCGGAGCCGCTTCCGAAATGAGCTGTCTCTATGCAATGAAAGACAACGGCATGCGGCGATGCGTGCACCGCGCGAGACGCTACGCCGATCGACGAAGGACACGTGTCCGACGCCGCATTGGCACATGCGTGTTCGAACCTGCGTACTGCACTTGAAATCCGGTGTCCTATATCGGAAACTCACGTAGAATACTCTCTTGCGCTAGGCGCTGTCGCTGGTGTCGACGCTCCTGCCCATCTCAGTACCGCGCTGAAGCACAGTCAGTGTTGTGGCAGGCTTGGATCCCGATCATGCTTCCAGAAGACGCGTAGCGTTCGCAGCGGCGTTCGCTTGTGTGGATGAGGTATGCATCTCTCCACTCAACAGGAGTTTCGTTAGGTTTATTGATCGTAACCAAACTAGGCACGGTATGGCTCCTGAACTCGTATATACGTTTTTTGTGATGCTTGTAATGCATGCCGCACGGACGCTGCAATGAGGAACTGATTTGAATTGTGCTTCTATCCGGCGTTATGCACTGTCGACAATGACATTGCTTATCGTTGGCATGCTGTCGTCGTGGTCAAAGTTATGATGGCCGCTACGTCCCCCGGATCCGGTGATCTTGCTAGAGGCATCGCGCATGCGGCGTCTAAATGTACCTTGACGTCTGAGCCTCGCATTTTGCCTGGCACGATCGAGGCACATGACAAAATCACATACTGTATTCTGCTCTACTCTATCCGTTTACTGCCAATGGCGTTACTTATATGTAGTGGTGGAATCGCCAAACCGTAAACTTTCACGTACCACCGCCCGTTCCATATGCTCCCGGATACTCAGTGGCTACCCGTTGATTTTCCACTCGCATTAATCATACCGCGGAGCGTATGGATTTTCTTTCTTTTACTGCTCAACGGAGCCGAAAAGTTCATCGACCAAGAAGAGTATACATATCTACAACGCGCAGACGCCTCCCAGCGGTTCTTTTTTAACTGACCACCTACTATCGACTTCAGCTTTTCCTTGTAAACTTTGAACCTGAGAGGCTGCCCCGCAAAGCTCGATCGCGTCAGCTGCTCGGACCTCGCCTCCAGCAACGCACATCATCTGATATTGATGGTTGCGTTAAAGTCTCGGTTCGCGAACTCCATGCTTTTGCTGCTTCTGGATGAACTCACCATTACGAGGATTGCTATAGTTTGCGACCTCTGTATCACTCCAGTCTCGTCATCGCTCCGTCGTACAAACACGTTTTCTCGCCTATCTCCCATGTTCTTCCTCTTCCCTATGTGCTCCGTCACTTGCTCCTCTTCGCTCGATAGTCGGCGAGAAGAGGAGTTTTCGTTTTTCTCCGGCACTCGGCGATGACAACGCTCCAGGATCCTCGATTTGCATATCCATATCATTCCCTTGGATTCCATATTTCTTCACCTGAACGCTTCTGCTACGCACCGCGAACAAGCGTTTCATGACACGCACACGCGTGGGGAACTTCATGGAGGTGAAAGCCTCGACAAGCATTGTCCAATTTCATGCTGCATTGTACATATGCCGTTTTATACAGTTTCCGAATGCCACTGCTGGCTGCGCGCGCGCAGGCATCCAGCGAGCGGTGCGTCGTGGCGTCCTACGAACGCATCCATGCGACTCGTCTCGCAACTGCGTTTCACGACGAAGGCTCAAACGCAATGCGCACCCTTCCGGCTTTCATTTTCCCTCTAAACCTAACGCTCGAGCAAGTATCCTCAAGTGAAACTCTCTCACAGCGGGAAACGCGACCGAGAACGGTTGTACGTCGGGCAAGAGCGCGCCGTTCAGGGAACGGTGTCGAGTTGCCAGCAAACGCACTGAGCACCATTTGGCCTCTAGCCTCTGTTTACCCGAGTGTCTTGGAAATGCAGTGTGCTCAATCAAGACAACGAGACTCCATTCTACTGCAGAGGGCAACGGGCACCGGCAAAGGGCTCAAGTTCAGGTTCGTGAACAGCCACTCGGCTGATGCGAACGACGGTCTGCGTGCTGGTTTCGGTAAACCTGGTAGCTTGAACGCGCGTGGCTTTGCTGGTGGCTCCGGAGGCGACGGCGCTTCAGGAATGAACGCAAGCGAAACGGTGCCCTTGCCACCGTGGTCCCCACTCAGCGCCTCAAACGACGACGACGACGACGACGACGACGACGACAGCAGTGCAGAGATGCCGGACGGGAGCGAGGCTGGCGAGGCTGCATCGCGCCCTCGACGCGCACTTCTGCTCATCTCGGATACCGGCGGTGGTCATCGTGCTTCCGCGTATGCCATTCGCGATGCCATGAACGAACTCTATCCTGGAGCATTCGAATGGTTCATCGTCGACATGTGGGCCGAGTGGACGCTGTGGCCTTTCAGCTCCATGCCCCAGTCGTACCAGTTTCTGGCTAAGAATCCGCCTCTATGGCGAGCTACATATTGTTACGGGTCGTTTCCGCTCACGCGACGACTCACCGAGGAGGTCACAAATGCGATCTTGCACGATCGCATCCGCGCAGCGATAAACTGCATCCGACCTGACCTGGTGATTTCGCTGCACCCCCTGACTCAGATGCTGCCTCTTCGGGTACTCAAGAAGATGGGCATTAGAGAACGAATCCCCTTTGTAACTGTGGTAACTGACCTGGGTGGTGCGCACGCAACCTGGTTCGATCCCGACGCGGACCTGGTGTTCGTGGCCTCGGATGCGGTGCGGCAGTTGGCGATCCGTTGTGGTGTGCATCCCGAGCGCATTCGACAACACGGTTTACCAGTTCGCCCCGAGTTTTGGGCCGATGCCGAGAGAAACTACGAGTCCGAGCTCGAATCCCTGAATCGAGCGCAACGCATCCTCGAGTCGCGACGTGCGTGGCGCCGGCGGCTCGGTTTCCTCGCGGAGCATCGGCGAACAGTTCTCATTGTTGGCGGTGGAGATGGCGTTGGCGGCCTCACGCGTATTGCACGAGCGGTCGTCGAACGACTAGACGCTCTGGCGACGGAGTCGCGTGCGCAGTCACCACCTGCATCGCCGCAGTTCCAGGTCATCGTTGTTTGCGGGCGCAACGAAAGAGCGCGCCACGAACTGACGCGCTGGGCCCGCGAGCGGCAGTCCCGACACGGTGATAACGCGCACACCACGGAGACGCGTACGAACCTAACGGTATTCGGGTTCGTTTCCAATATGGGTGAGTTGATGGCGGCCGCCGATGCCATTGTCACGAAAGCCGGACCCGGTACCATCGCCGAAGCATTGATTCGGGGCGTACCGATAATGCTGAGCGGCTTTCTCCCGGGCCAAGAGGAAGGCAATGTACCTTTTGTGGTCAATCATGGTGTGGGTGAATACCACCAGGGACCCGTTGCGATTGCGAATCGTCTCGCCGAGTGGCTCGCCGACGAGACACTCCTCCTGCGTATGGCGATTCGTGCACGGGATCTGGGCAAACCGCTGGCAACCTACGAGATCTGTCAGGATATAGCAGAGCTGGCGCAACGGTTTCCAGGTTACCCCGATACACCGAACGAGTCGGATACGATCATGGGGCAGGCTCCGGGGAACATGCGCGAGCTACGCAACGGCAACAGCGATCGTGGTGATGTGGGTCTGGCGGCGCCCTCGGCGGCACGCCGTACAGACAGCAGCGACGCTCAGCGCCGGCCGCTCGATGCCACTTGTCGAGCTGCACGACAACCGCAAGCTACCTGGCATAGCAGAGTCGTTTCCGTATCCTAGTGACAGCCGTGCTGGACTAGAATGCGAGGGGTCTTCCAGCTCGTGCATAAAAGTTAACGTTTGAGCCGCTTTCCACTGAGATCCATACAGGGTTTTTTCTGTGATTTCTTGCTTTTCCTCTGTCTTGTCTCAGGTTTGAAGTGCGCCGCTCTTTCCTGTTCCTCCAGCTCCGTAGTCAGCAGTTGACAGACGTTGGTGGCAGCGGTAAAGTGCCGATTTCGCTGTTACCAGTTCTTGTCAAAGCATAGCACGCCCAGACGGAAACTGGTATGCAGACATCGCTTGGCATGTTGATCGTGTTTTTTACACAGGCTCGATGCGCTTTTCGCAGCGATCGAACTCGGATGTGGTCAAGTGTTCCTGCGTATCCACCGTAGGTGCTGCGCTGAGCACCGCCAGGAGGCGAGTGACCGCTTGCTTCACTGCTCGGTACACGCAACGAATGGTAGCAGCAGGTACACCTCGATGCCCTGCTTTTCTCTGCCCAGTGCCGTACCGAAGAACTGCGAGCTTCTTGTTCTTCTGGGCGATTTCCCCGGTCGGGGGTACGCTCTCCGCAGCACGCGCCAGCGCAGCGTGTCACCTTCGATATAGAATCAGTAGTGTGTGATGTTGTCCTTGATGCAACGAGACCCGGATACGAGAATCCGGGCTGGAGCACAAGTCGAGAAATTTCGATCCTTCTACGCGCCCTTCGTGCGAAACTGTAAGGCACTCGCCACTAGAAGCCATCGCTGAGACGACTGCATCCAAGGCCGGTTTCCGAGCGAGCGAAAGAGACGAGCGCCTCTCGGAGCGTGTCGCTTGGGACGTATCGAGCTGCTGTGGACTGCCGTTTCGTCGACGACCACAGCGAGAGGAGTGTTTCTCTCTTCGAAGTGAATCTAATCTTTGGCTTGAGAAGGTTCGCGAAGTTTCCGAATAAGCTTCTGCACAAGTCGTCCAGAGACGGGATCAAGTTTTGGTTTTCTGGTCGCTCCAGTGGCGCGAATGCTTGCGTCTACGTTTTGCCTTGAACCAGAAAAGTCGAAAAGTTGAGGACTGCGTGATTTGAACATGCCCCACGCAAAGAACGGACAAGAATCGAGCATTGCACATACGCACTGGATCTTGGAATCGCTTACTTTACGAAACCTAGTTCGAGGGTGTCGCAAGTCATCTGGATTCTGGTCAAACAGCGCATTCCAGGTGCAACGCGTCGAAGGACTCTGGACGTAAACGCAACCGAAATAGCCAAAGCTACGTATGCCTGCCTACGCCACCGTTGCCGTCATTCGACTACTACCAAGACGCTACATCTGGGACTGGGGCGGGAGGCTATCGAAACGCCCCCACAGAGCCAGCAGTTCAGTCGTGCATTCCTTTCCCTACGCCTGGATCACGCGTCAGCAGCGTCTCGTCGCGTGCGGTCTCGAACACGCCTCGTTTAAACGCCAACATCGGATCATGTTCCCGAGAACGCTTTGCTCAAGAGCTTGGGAGCCAGATCGACAATCGCGCACTTTACATCCGTCGCTCGACGTAGGATTCACTGGGCAACTTTGGCATGGCAGCCACTGCAGCCACGCCTCGAGCCATCGCGATACGCAGTTGAGGGGATGCAACCAGAGAAATCGTCGTCCTTGTGCCGTGGTATTTGGCGGTGCCCAGGCATATGCCGGAGTCCGTTGCGGAGACTTTAGCGCTGCTGATTTGCGTGTCTATTCAACGCTAGGAGTACGCTACTTTTCTGGGTAACCAGCGCGAGATTCGAATGGACGCAATTCTCAACCGCATGAAGGCAAGCTGAGCGCCCCTGATGTTTGTTCGTGTTCGTGTGCTTCTGGACGAGCTTCTCGATCATTCAACGAGACAAGACATCGACAGCCTTGCGCCAACAGCCGAAGAATCCGGGCGCATCTTCCGAAGATACCAACCGATCCAGCGCTATGCGCTGCTTTCTATCGATGCCCTGCTGCCGACTCGAGCAGCAACGCGCGCTACTCGTCAGCACCACGCCACCTGGTTCCGACCCGAGTTCACATCAAAACCATTGACGCATTCGGAAAACCCCCATTCGTGCTTGAACGCGAACACTATACCAACAACCATGACGGGCTTTCTATCAGTCGCTGCAGGTCCTGCAGAAACGCCAGACTCGCTGTTCGCTGCACGCGTCCTGCATCGTAGCTGAGAGTGAGCGTGGCAAAACGCAGTCGCTCGGTATCCAGCGGTTCCACGGATGAATGTGACGTCAAGTTTGCAGCTCTCGGAACAAGACGCCTCTGAGGTGCTCCGATCGCCAGGATACCTGCCTGTGGTGGGTTGATAATCGCCGTGAAACGCGCGATCGCCGGTACCATCCCCAGGTTGCTGATGCTGAACGAGCCGCCCTGGAACTCGTGCAGTTTGAGCTTGTTCTGTCGAGCTCGTTGAACAAGATCCTGCGACTCCGCAGCTATGACACTGACGCTTTTGGTGTCCGCGTCGTGAATGATCGGGGTAATCAGACCGGTCGGCGTGGCGACGGCAAACGCCAGGTCGACTCGTTCTGCGTTGGTATTCAGCGATCGATGCTCCCGCAGTGCAATCGCCACTGCACGAAGGAGCAAGTCGTTGACGGTGAGTTTTGGTGTTCGAAGCGCCTGCAACGAATTTGCTGCCAACATGTTGATGGTCTGGCGGAGCTCGAGCAGTGCCTCGAAGTTCACCACAATGGACTGGTACGCGTGGGGTGCCTTTTGTTTGGACTCTAGCAGGCGTTCCGCAATCACACGTCGTACCTGACTCAGGGGAATATCGCGAAACTGGGTTGTTGTTGTTGGTGGTGTTGCTGCTGCTGGCGATGGCGATGATGATGTTGGTACCTGCTGGTGTTCTCGCGACGGCAGCACCCTGGAGCCCTCAGCTGCCGTACCTGTTCCCGGCCCATGCGGTGTCGATGACACGAAAGAAGACGACGACCGCTGCACTTCAGCAGCGCTCTGTGAATCGCGACGCGTCGAAGCTGCCCCAGAACCCTTTGCTGCAGCCAGCACGCGCAGCAAGTCCCCCTTGAGGACATGACCGCGAGGTCCACTGGGTTGCAACCTTTGTACCAACGCCGCTGGTAGTTCGTGATTCGCCAACATGGTGGCCACTGCCGGTCCATACCGCCACGGCAGCGGCTCGGATTCCTGTTCAAGTTGCTGGGTCATTGACGTGTCTGCCTCTGTGGAGCCCGACGAGGCCTGCTGCTGCTGCTGCTGCTGCTGCATCTCCGTTGCCAGTGCATACCTTTGGCGCTGAACAGAGGTGCTCTCCGGTTTCGTTGCAGAATTCCAGTCCATACGTTGCAACGCGGATACGTGTTCTTCATCTTCAGCCAGAACGGCAATTAAGGTGCCCACGGGAACGTCCTGGGTGCCGTCGGGAACAAGAATTTTCGCTAAAATGCCCTCTTCCTGACTTTCAAACTCAATGGTGGCTTTATCGGTTTCGATCTCCGCCAACACATCCCCGGCGGTTACAGGTTCACCCTCCCGTCGCTTCCACGCCAAGAGGTTACCGGCTTTCATGGTAGGTGATAGCGCTGGCATCTTGATCGGAACGTGGGGCGGAAGCGAGTCCGCTGCCGCACTCGAACGCCTCCGAAGCGCACCTCGGGGGCGCCACCGGTCCACGCACGACAAACGGGTACCTGCAGCGACACATTCGGTTCTTTGTTGCTGGTCGACCACCTGACAGAGACGATGAACTAGACCCCAGGCTGTACGCTGCTGTACGTAGCGCCCAGCTGGGTCAGATCGCGGCTGCTCTGGACGTCGTAGCGCCCGGCTCCCGTCACCAGAACGAATGAGGTTGTGTCCACGGAACCAGGCTCCCACTGATCGTCGCTGTATACCGCATCGCCACCACCAGCTCTTGGTTTGCAGGCGAAGCATCGCTTTGGTTGCTTCCTCGACGCTCGTAGAGGCACGTGCTCCAAAGCGCTCCGGTCGCCGCGAGTTCGTATCGGACACAGTCGCTCCCGAGCGAGCTGCGCCAGCGATTCCCTCGAAGCGAAACGTCAGGCATCCTACGCCCCTGACGGAGGTTGTAGTGCTGATCGCCGCAGTCGAGGTCGGGGAACCGGTTCCGGGAGGTTCCATTGATGGACTAGGAGTGAATGATGCGTGCGACGGCGACGACAGGTTATGTCATCAAGTTGAACGAAGCGGTTTTGGGGCACAACGTCACAGGCAGCGACCAGCGCCTCGCTGGGCATTCGGGTGCCAGCAAGTGCGCGTGAACTCGACCAGACTCGGCATCGCTTGATTGGGCCGTATACGAGTGCCTGTAACTGAGCGGGGTACGCCCTCTATTTGAACACGCTTCAGGCAAGTCTCGTGTGGGGAGCGACAACGCCACCGTGTACCGCCCCAGGTGCGCCGCTGTACCAAAGGGACAGACCCTCAGAAAATCGTGAAACCTCAAGAAAGCTTTCGCTTTGATGCAACACCAAGTCTTCATGAAGCGTGCTAGCGGATGCACAGACTCGGGTGCTGTTGAGGAACGCGGCTTGTTGGAAGCGTATGCCATCGGAGCCGGGAGAGCGGCGGGAAGCCTCGGGCCTGCGAACATCGCCGCACGCCATACATGATACTGCGTCGTTCTAGCAGTTCTCCAGTGCGGGATTTCAAGCAGGCTGCCAATGATATCAGCAACGCGTCCTAGTAGGCGCCTCCTAGACCAACGTCAGGTGAACATGGAACACTGAAATGTCCGCGGTGTTCCTGCTATTCGTATGTCCCGAACGTTTCTAGACGTGCAGCAGCGATATTCAAGGTGTGGCAATAAAGGCTTCCGGATTCATATTCATGTATGAGGATTCTGGCGCGTTGGTATCGGAGTGCGGACTTTGACGTTTTGCCGCTGGGATTCGTCACATCACCGGAGTCAAGATCATAGGCGCAGCGCTCAAGCAAAGGCTCCCACATCTCGCTACACCGTGATCCGGTTTATACGTACAATGCGCCACGCCTCTCCTTTTCTCATGGGTAGTGCATGAAAAAATTACGCATGCTTCACGTTTTCGGCCTTTCTGGTTCCGGGCAACCCGTACGTGCAGCCTGTCGTGCCGTTCGATTACAGAGATGAAACACCGACGTCGTTCTTTGACGACTAGTGTACAAGCGCATGCCGAACATTTCTTGAACTTGTCACAAAAAACCGATTCCGTCCGAACGAGGAATCATCTTGTATTCCTGGCTATCAAAGCAACGACATTCCACAATAGCGGTGTGATACGGCGCAGGGGGTATGCTCCCCGAGGCGCTCCTCTCGTCTATTCCCATGGAAACGACGCTTGGGCACGGAAAGCAGTAAGCGCAGGGATCGCATCCAGTGGGGCGCTCTTCACCGCTTTGCTCGACGTGAGCGTGAACGGATGGAGATTTCGCGACTTGCTCCCCAAGCCGGGGTTTTTTCCAACAAAACCCAGCGAGGCACATCGTTTGACGCTGGCACAGACGGTATCCCGTCCATGAACCTGAAAGCCGGTGCTACGAGCGTCGGCTTCGCAATGGCCCCCGCGCTCGAGCGACCGTTCAACGCCCACCTGACCCAACGAGGTATGCTGCGCGCACGTCAAAAGGTCTTGCGGGTCTTGCGGGGACCACGGTTTCCCCGGAGCTCGCCAAGATGCGCCCTCCGCTGAACACAGCGCGCGCTCTGCATCCAGTTAGTTAGGTATGCAACGCGCCAAACAGGCTGACACAGCGAATGCCTGTCGTCGCATCTGCCGGGAACCGCTGCAGCAGACGCCTACGCTGCTCGTTCATGGTGCATGCGCTCCTCAATAGAGTGAGCGAGCGCAAAGAGACGTTGGGCGGCCTCACGGAGACCGCGTTCAGCGCACATTTCGGCGTTGAGATAGCCGCGGACCTCGGCAAGTGCCAGACCAATCGCTCGACTATTCTCGTCTTCGATTGATCGAGCCCAGGTGCGTTCCTGTAAGGCAGTGCGCCACTCACTCAAGAACTTGTCTATGGAATGGAGGACGTGCACGGCTTCCGCTTGGTTCAGGGTTTCGTCTGGGTCAGCGAGCAATACGGAGCGCTCCAATTCTTCGCATTGCTTGGAAGCACTATTCGCGAGGCTCGCACGACGATGATACCAGGTTGCTGCTGACGGTGTCGAGGTATCCAGGGCCTGGGGCGGCGCATCTTCACCGAAAGCCAGTTTTGACGGTAGCGGTGGCGCTGATAGAGACCCTTCTGGTTCATGCTTGGTTGCGTGTCGGGTTTTTGGCTGCGGTGTCTTGGTCAGTGCGGGCGGTGTGGTGCGCCCTGCATCGGACGCAGGCGCCGCGGGCGAGCGCTTCACGCGGCGCTTTGAATACGGCGTGTTTGGCAGTGCATTCGCGGATAGCGCTGCTCTGTGTCGCCCGGTACGCTCGAATGCCTCAGTGCGGGATCGTGCATCAGCGAGGGGTAGCTGCGCAGCGTCCCCCGGTGGTGGCATTGGTGCGCCTTGCCGGCAACCGTCGTGCCGGGGATCACCGCTGTCACTTTCCTGGGAGTCGGATTCGTGAGCTTTCGCTGGACGAATATCCGCCGCCTTTTCTGTCTCAAGATTCGCGTAATGACCGGATGTGTGCTCGCGCGATGGTGAACGCGTCACTGTATGCACTTCCGCCGCGACCTGATGACCCGTTGCGGCATTGGAAACGGGCGTAATGCCCTCCCGATGCGTCAGCTGCATGAGTTGGCGCTGCAACGCCTCGAGTTCCCTGCACAGCGCATCCATCTCATCGCTGAACGCGGGCTGCTCACCTTGTTCATGGCAAGCGCTAGTCGGGCGGACGAGATGCTTTCCGGCTTCGGAAACGACGGATTCTGTCTGGGCTGACGGAGCTGCCTGGCAGTCGGCATCAGCCTCGTGAGCCGGTGCCTGCACCGCTGCTTCTACCGCTGGAGCAGTGCCTTCTCGTGCATCACCCTGACTTGGTGGTGTTCGCAACGACAGTAAAAACGAGGAGTATTCGCGATTATTTGCGGAAATACGTGCTTCGAGCGGCTCCAGGCGCTGATGCATATCCAATAGGTCGCGTTCGAGACGCTCACCTCGTTCATGGCATTGAGCCTCTATCCGTTTGAGCTCGACGCGGCATTGCTCGAGTTCGGCAGCGATGCCCGGCTCTCGGCGCATGCGCTGTAAAAGGCGATCCTCGAGTGCTCCCATCTCTGAGCGCATGGTATCGCGTAATTTTTGGAATGCTTGCAACACACTGGCCTTGCTTGGACGATTGACGAGTCGGGCGTCCAAGGCGTCCCGGTCTACCTTATCGACGAGGCACTGACGCATCTCGTCTCGAAGCGCTTGCACGGCTCGCGCAACACATCGCTCTACGGTAGTTTCCAGTGGCTCCACGAGACCGGCCGCTCGAAGCTGCTCGCGGACGATCTCCGGAATTCGGGTTTGCCAATCGATGCCGCTCGCCATACTGGGCTTCTCGGTGGAATTCTCTTGTCTCCGCTGGTCTTGGAGCAGTCCCGAGAGCTGCGCCTGCAACGAGCCAATGGTCTTATCTAGACGTGTAACGGCGAAGAGGGGGCTCGGCTCGACGGCTGCAGACGGCGTCGACTCGTTGCAGCCAGATCGCAAGAGGTTTCCGGCGTTCTCCTGCAGTTCCTTGACCTGCTGCTGGAGCGCTGCCAATGACTGAGCGATTTCCGCGATGCTCTGCTCGTTGTGCTCCGCAACATGTTCTTGATTCGCTCCCGAGCTTGTACTCCGACGCGCTTGCTCCAGATGCCGCAAGCGCGTATCGAGGCTCCGCACCGATGCGGCGGTTTTGCATGCCAAGTTCAGAACGGCTTCGTGGAGGCTCTCAAACTGAGTCTTACTGTCTTGGTGGGTAACCGTTTCGGGTCCTGCACCACTTGGCTGACGCTGCTGCGCGGCTTGCTTGCGCTCGAGGCTGCGAATGCGCTGCTCACAAGCACGAACGCGTTCCTGCAGCGGAAGACACGTAAAAACCTCCTCCCAGTTGGACGGCAGAACTTGGTTTTCGAGTCTCGATACCCGAGAGAAGACGTGTCGGAGGTGCTGTCGCACAGCGAGTGGAACGCGCTTCCACTCGCCCTGACCGAGTGAGAGCGCTCGAATGAGGGCGCTGTCCGACAATAGCTCCTCGGAGACGTCATCGAGCTTTGATGCTTCCTTTTCCACAGTCTGAAGGTTTTCCTGCTGATGCTCTCGCAAGATCCGACTCATGGACGGCAGACGAGTATCGTGAACAGTGGAGGCGTTCCTTGCCGGGAATCGCTTTGAAGCGAAAACGCTCCCGGCATTTGAAATGGATCGGTGCACTTGGTTTAGAAAGATACAGTTATGTACAGTTAAGTCGCATTCACGTCCAAGTTCAAAACGCTGGCGCTCCAACACATGCCCGCCACGCCTGCGCTATCCTGCTCTAGACGCTCACAGTACAACATACTTGTTCGAAGCGGTTCCCCTGTGGTCAGCCATGCCCGCGAATAACCCAGTAACTACCGACATCTGACTTTCACAGCAAATGCGTGGTGTGTTTATGGCTAGCGTCGGCCGCAGCCACGCGAAGCGGTACGAGCGTGCGCGTTGCAGACGCGGCGCTCGACTGTGGATGCTGCAGACGGCGTTTTTTCGGGGTGCAGGCTGCAGTGCTGTCTTCTGAACCGCGCTATGCATCGCGTCGCGTCGTTACGTGCACCAGCAGCGACCACATTGTACGTGTTGTGGGTCCAGGAGCGTGCCGGATCGGCGTACGCACACATGCGTTCATAACTTGCACCGGAAACCGCCTATGCAAGTCGACTTGCTGCTTGTTGACGCTGTACACAGGATGTATATCATATGAGCGAGCGTAGACCAGCGTATACGCTATCCAAGTCGATATAAGGACGACGAGCGTTTCTACACGGGAGACAGAGCGGCGACGCTTCCGCGCCAGTGCGATGCGGCACGTGATCCCCTGAACGAAAAAAAAAACCCTTCGGGAGCACCACATCCATCAACGTCTATTTCCGCTACGCGAGAATATGCATGGAAAGCGGGCCCAGTGACCATAGCGCTTCGGAGCTGGCCAATAAAGGCAGGATCCCGAAGCTGCCGCGCCGGTGCACAGCGCGCTGCATCGAAGCATGCTGCCTGCACGTTCGAACAACTGGACGCTTCGCTTCCGTCCACCGCGCAAAGACGTAGGACTGATCTGAAGGCACCTTCTTAGCGATGTTGGTACTGAAATCCCATAAAACAGAATCCGGGCACGATCTGCGGTGAACAGCAGGTACCAGGAACGTACGCTGAAGTGTCGCGTACGATCACGTATTATCCATGGAAGGCCAGTTGCCGACGTCCTTCGGAAGGCCCCGGCATCGACCCAGAGGCCACGAAAACGCCCTGAACGCACCACGGACACTGTGAATGTATGTATGCACATGTGCTTACTTGCCTGCATGCTTAACAGGTCTCCAGCGGTGCGCTGCCGGTTCCCCGCTCCACGCTGCGGGCAAGCGATGCTTGCGGCCGCCTCGAACGCAACCGAGCGTCATCGAGAAACCGCTGTCATGTGCGACTGCGACCTTGCTGCAGGCCGTTGTCGAGCGTCGCGAAATGACCCGCACTTGCCACACACACACACACACACACAGATGTCTCAATGAAGCTGCCCTGAAATGCTCATCCAGGTTGCCGCAATGCTATTCAGAACTCAATCAAGTCGCGTTCCGCCTGAGCCGGCCGCGAGTTCGACTCGGTTGCGGCCAGCGATTCGTTGTTGGTCTCTCGTCCGAAACCGTCAGACACCAAGGCATCATCGAAGCGAGCCCAGTCTTCGGCAAGCGGGTCGGCAACGGCATCAGCCGCATCGGCATTCCAGGTTGGACGCAAGGCCGCAGAGTGACTGGCGTCGGCGGCAGCGGCCTTGCCCCCAGCCGTACGATCGCGCTCAACCGACGAAACGCCCGAATGTCGCTGCTCTAATGTAGTTTGTTGCAGCAAATACTCCAGTGGAACTGCCGATGGGACCGCATGCTCCGTAACACTCCCCTGTGTTGGTCCAGCGGACGCGCCCGCTGACGCTGGCATCGAGAAGGTCCTCTCGGCGGCAACGCCTGGATCGTATCCAGCACCAGCACCAGCACCAGCAACAGCACCAGCACCAGCTCCGCTAGCGTCAACATCGTCGCCCAGCACGGAAGCGCGGTCCGCTGTGGTGTAACTCGTCATCGAAAAGCGGGGTCCGCCAAACTTGGCAGTGCTCTCACGGCGCTCGCCACGAACCCAGTCCGCGAGCGTACCAACCAGACGCTTCACACGGCGTTTCTGTGAACGTCTCACCGCAGCGCTGCCAACAGGAAGCGCCAGACTCGGATCCAAGGAGTCACCAGTAGATGAGCCACGTGCTGTGCTGTGCGCCCGCAGCGTCGCCTTCTCTGCTGCAGCGAGCGCAGATCGCGTCGTTTCACTCATGCCGGCAGAGAAGGGTCCCCAGGCAGCTTCGGGGATTTGCTGGAGCTGGGCAAAGCCAGCGAGGCGCCCAACCAGCTGTCCACTGCGAAATAGCGGCACCTGAAATGGATGCCGCTCCGCCAGCCCGCGCGCTGAGAGCACCAACGAGCCAGCGACCTGGTCGTCACCGACCGGTGACATCATCATCAACTGTGCGTAAATGAGCTGCTCCTGAATTTCCGCAAGCTCGCTGGGCAGGTACGGCAGTGCAAATCGCCCTGTCCAACGCGGGGCACGATTCATCACCGGACCGGAGAGCGGCGTGCTAAAGATATCCGCTAGAATATCACCGGAAAAGCTCAGATAATACTGCAGCGGGGTATCTGCATGGGGGAGTTGTTGAGCGCTGCCAGCCGCTCCAGTCGCCATCACCACCGGTAACTGATGAAGCACCGCCTGTAACGAGTCCAGCACCAAACTGACCCGCACCGGGTGCAGGGGTATCTGGGGTCCAATGCGCGCTGCGTCGATGTACTCGTCAACCGCAACCGCAATATCCTGTGCTTCAATGCGTCCAGAAGCTGCCAAGCCGGAACTCTGACGTGCTCGATGAGGCGCGTTACACGCCAAAACGGATCGTTGGTCGATCACCGTATACTCGGAGCTCGCGGTGGTCACATGAACTGCCCGTGCCGCAGCGCCCAGCATCGCGAGGCCGCTCAGGTCGCCCAGTGCCCCAGCAGCGTACCAGTAGTCCCACTGGAGCAGCGTATCCCGATCGGAGCGCCCGAGCTGGAGCGACTGCAGCGCCGGGAGCAACTCGCCGCGTCCACGCAAGCGACCTCCGACGAAACATACACTGGTGCCGTAGAGACGCAGACCAATCGCCACAAGGCCGCTCGGACCGTGCTCTGCGGCTACCGAGGACTCACTGACTTCGGCTACGGTGTCGGCGGCGTCGATGCGCACCAGCACGGCAAGTGCAGCGCCACCGCGCGGCAACGCTCTCGCCGCCGCACATCGGTACAGGCCGTGCGCCTCGATGTCCAGGGGTAGAGCGGCGAGCCCGAACCTCCTGCCCGAGGCACCAGAATCCGGGAGTACCAGCGCAATCACGGTTGGTGGCTGGTCGGCCGGGCCCGGCAAGCCCCAGTCTGCAGCCGTTGCAGGCCAGGTAGGCTTGCTGGCACTCGCAACTCGGATCTGAATTCGAAATGCCCCCGCTGGAGCATGCGGAAGCAACGATGCCGGCACCATGAGTCCGTAGTTGCCCGCCCAGGTGAGCAGTGCACGCAGGAAAACCTCTCGCAGGGCCGGGTGAGGAAACACGAGGTCCAGCGGCATCGGCTGCTGTTCACCGCGGAAGCGGAGACGCAACCGATATCGCCCTCGATGCTGTTCGGTGCGCTCGTACTGCACCAGGCTCTGGCGTGGATAACTGTACTCGATGTGCTCAGGGGTCCGAACGACGAGGTCTCGGTCTCGGAGCAGCACCATGACATGGATACGCTCGCCGCTTCCGGTGAGCCACTGCTGCTGGTCGAACATTGTCCAGACCGAATCGGAAGCAGCGCCAGTGCCGGCGTCTGGAAGCGGTACCCCAGAGGCGTCTGCGTCGCGAGCCACAGTCGCGTATCCTAGCATGAGGTCATAGGCGTCTTGGCGATCGTCATCGACAAAGTGCTTATTGAAAATGCGCACTGCCGACTTGAGGCCATCCTGCAGGAGGCCCTTGGTGGAGCGTTTCCCACTACGTGCAATATCCGCCTTCATGGCTGCAGTGCCGGCGTACTGGTAGGAAAGCGCGTCTGCGTTATTGCCCCAGAGGCGCACGAACGTCGACTCACCGTCCGGGGAGAGCTGGATTGACCGCTGCGCTCGTCCGGTCGCGTCAGGGGATGGTCTGCTCGTGCTCGTGTCCCGCAAAATGAGGGCCAGCTGCTGCTGCAAAACCTGTTTCGCGAGTATACTCTGAACGACACCAGTTCGATCCAAACAATCCACACAATTGACTCGGAAAATGCCAGTCTGCAGCTGTCGCGCATCCAAGAGAAAGCCGTACGCGTCCAGATCGTTCAGGAGGCGACTCAATAGCGCACAGATGCCGCGCTCGTACTCCTTCCCACTACAGTGACGATGAAAGTCGAACTCGACAAACCGAGGTGCCCAGCTGGGTCGAGCATCAGTGCCGCGACTCGCGGCCAACTCTACCTGTTGGGCGTACGCTCGTGCCAGGGTCGACTCGGAGCCTTCGCTGTTCACGAGCGATACCGCAGTGCATCGTCCGTAGGAGCGGCTGAGATTCTTGAAGTGCTGCGTGAACGCAGCCTGCGACTGCAACAGGGGAGCATCGAGCTCCGGCGCTGGTCGAAGTGCTCCCTTGGTTTGTCGCCAGAAGACGGGTATCGAACCTCGGAGCGTGACAAACGAGGTACAGCGATGTTCGTGGAAGACAATCTGTTCGGTTTCAACAAAATTCGCGACATGCCCGGACTGGTCGATCCCCCGAGAGTGGTAACGCGTGCCGGCACGCTTTCGACTCTTCCGGCTCACGACGGTGACGTAGACGCGCTCGATCCCGCCGAGGCCGTTCGCCATAGCAGAGCTGTAAATAGGGAGTTCGACGGTACCGACGTATCCCATGATCGCACGAACTGCCCAGGTGCTTGCAACCGGGCCCAGTGCTTCCACCATGGGCTTGTTCCACCAGAAGCTGGAGCCACTGGCTCCAGTGAGCTGCTTCTGCTGCGTGCGCACCAGGTCAGCCTCGTAGCTGAAGAAGAGGAAACCCGACTCGAGCATCTTCAGCATCGAAACAGATACGTCACGATCCGTCTTCACTGCTGGCTGTGGATGTAGTTTCACCAGTCGCACGCGGCTGGCAGTGTAGACCGGCGCTAGTCGATAGCTTGCCGAGGCTCGCGTCGACGCTGCGTTGCCTGGCAGTGAACTCGTCACTGGCAACGGGACAGAGCCAGCGCGCTTCACTTCGGTTACGGTGACCAAGTATGGACCTGAACTCAAGAAAGTGGCACCTAGAAGCGCTGCCGCAGCGTCAATACCGAGCACCTCTCGGGCGTTGTAGGCACTGGCCGGCGCCGGCAGCAGGTACGGCTCTGCGTGGAACGGGAGCGCCAGCTGTGGACCCGCCGTTCTCTCAAAACTCGCACTGTTTGCTGCGTCTATGACAGCATTTGGTGATGCTGCAGGATCCGGTGCCCAGCGAGAGCAATCCTGAAGCACGAGTCCGGTGGGCAGATGAATGACGCGCAACGCTCGAGGTGGCGGTGCTTCTGCTGGGCGCGCTGTTGCCATGTTGCTAACCAGCACCAGGCTTGGGCCTATGCTTCGGATGTTCCGAACCCGAAAGCAACCTGTGCGCGATGCGGCACACAGTTGCCACGAACTCCGCCGCAGCAGCGGTACTGTTGCTGGAAACGCAACGTTCCGGGCGCTCCGCAGCCGCTCCGCCCGAAAAAGCGCCTGTCGCGAAGCGGCCTGGGCGGGACACGGGGGCAGCGTTTGATGTTCATTATTGTCTCATTTAATGCTGGTGGTGCATCGGGCGCGCTCCTCCTCTGCAAACGTTCTCCCTACGTTTGTCCACTGGACGGTGTCGTTTCATGGGGTACCAAGTTGCTTCACAAGTTGCTCGGCGTACAAGTATGCCCCTGGTGCGTGGATGCATTGCTTGAGGCGTTGACAGGAATCGAACAGAATCGAATCCTGCACTCAGTGTACGCTCCCGTCGACGGAGCGGGCGTGCACCCCTGGCGCTGCAGCTCGTCTGGCGTCGTCATCTACCAGCGAACGACGCGTCTTGCAGAACAGTCGCTTTTGCAACTCCTTTGGACAAGTTCGACGACGCACAAATCTTACCGCTGCACAAGCGATACAGGAGGCGAACGCTGCCCAGTCTCGTGGAATCGATGGAAAGCGCGTTTGCATATGCTATATGGATGCGCACGTAGGCTCAGCATGAAGCGTACAGAGCGTTGTCCTCTGCTCAATACGGCTCTCAGCGCGTTCACGCGAGTCCCGATACCGTTACGCCCCTTGTTGGCATGCCTGCTGGTGTCCGTCATTTCGGATTGCCGTTCAGACGGAGCGATGGAAACGTTGTGCAGCTTCATCTGCTTCCCGTTCAGGTCTTTGGCGGTATCACCGTGATCTAGGGATTCGACAAGCGCCATGACGCGGTTCAACCGCAGATCCACACGTACCAGAAGGTGTTTCTCTTCGTCTGCGTTGAACAGTTTGCATTGAGTCTCGGTGCTCGACACGGAATCAATTTTAACGAAATGAATGCAGATTGAGATTCCATCGAACGCCATCATCCCGGTCCATTGCTTTCCATTTTCTCCGAGTAAACCAGAAACCTTGGAGGAGCTCTGCCTGTGCTCTTCTCGAAGGTTTTCAAATACGTCGTAGTTGCTCGCTGAGACGGGCTCCTTCTTCGCCTTGTCTTCGATTTGGCGCGGTTGCATACACGCATGCATGCGCTCGCTATACTCCATGTATGTTTGTATCGCTTGGCATGCAGAGGCACTGGATGAGGGACGGTGCTGAAACGCGCATGTTCTGTCTATTGATCGACGATTCCTCAAGAATCCTGGTCATCTTCTCTGTCGCAAGCACGCCCACACATCAAAGCGCCTTTGCACGCGCTTTTCCACGCAGGAGCAGAGAAACAGCAGCGTAGTTCAGGGCTGCTGAATGTACTAAAGCACAGTTTGTCAAAGCACGATTTACAGACACACGGGATCGTGGATGCGAACGACTCTTCTATTGATCGGGCAGTGCGACCGTGGCGTTTTCCAACCCGATACGACGCCACTGACTGTATGCAATCAGGGAGAAAATCGGCCCGCGTAACCAGGAACGCAACGCCGATCTCAGCTGCAAACTCCTTCACCGCGTTTGATCGATGGAAAGCGACGTCATTGAAGAGCACCACATAAGAATTCGGGAAAGCGAAGCCAAGAAAAGTGCTTGGATGAAAAACGTGGTGTGAAACGAGCCTGTCCTTGTTGGCGATTCGCAGGCGACCAAACGATAGCATTGCGGCTTCAGTTCATGGTATCGGCGTGCTCGCACGTCTCCTCTTTGCGGAGAGCGGTTTGTCGCTCTTGGAGTGCCCACACACAGGTTTATGATTTTTCCGAATTCAATCTCATCGACTAAGACGGACATCTGTCCACCGTTGTTAAGGGCGCTCGGGTTTCCATACGTCGTCGATATTCTGTTGTTCGACGCGCGTCACTCTATCATAGAGATGATCGTTTCCCTTCATATATCCGTATCTTTTCGTTGCCGCTCGAATCAACTGTGCGAAAAAGTCCTAACCTGGGGGTTGTCTCATGGTATTCCTTAGAACACGTGTTGTGTGGAATGTGTTGACGAGGAAACAGTCGTGCGGATAGCGTTTAAAAAACGTTGTTTTTCGTCTGCGTGCTGTTCAGGACAATACACAACAGACAGTTGGATACTCTACCTGTACAAGTAAGACTGTTGTTCCGAAATCTAGCAGAGACAGCATCGAGTCTCCATGCAATTGTTCTCCTATCAACATGATGCGATCGTTTTTTGTTTCATATCTGCGAGAAAAACAAACGACAGTGCAGGTTGGAACGAGTATGCCGCAACGCACCGCTCTGCATGTAACGCACTTGCTGTCCATCCATGTAGAGTCTCGTGCGTTTTCACGATGTGTAAGGGACTGGAGGCCTCCGCACCAACTCCACATTGCTCTACAGGTTCGCTTTTGTTTTCGCAACATCCAGAATGAGAATCCAGAGCACTTGGTTCACTTTTCTTTGTTGGTCCATCATAAAACATAACCCGAACGCTGAAGCCCCAGCGCCACGACTGTAAAGCGGCTAACCAGAGGTCATCCCGCAAACGAAAGCGATGGTGCCCGACGCCGACGCCAGCGATGGATCGTCTTCGAGTCTCGGGCTCAGCGCACGTCGAGTGTTTCAGCGGGCTGCAGAGCACACGCAAGAACGTAAAGCAGTATTTTCGGGTTAGCGCATCGAGCGGTCTGGCGTGATATACCCAGAAACGGCACCCACACCCAGACGCCTTCCAGGGAAGCACCGCATACAATGATCCCGCCGAACGACACGATGCAGGTGCTGTCGTCGACCTTGGTCCTTGCTCACTGTTTTCCAATCAGCACTTTGTGCGACATGTCGCGTTTTATCGGGGACTAGGGAATCAGAAGCGCCAAGCTGCTGAGCTAGTCGCTGTTCGGAAAGAGGAACAGCTCCAGGTAGCGTCGTCTGCTGCGCGTGACGCGCCCGCGCTCGGCCTGTTGCTGGGAACAAGAGCCCTTGGCAGGTCGCGGAAAGCGTCCAAGTCCCTATTAGCACAGGCGTGAGCACAGCACACGCGAATGCATTGCCTCACGGAAAATACTGCCGTCCGACAGGTTCCCGGGTGCTGTCCTGTTGCTATACTGTCCATGCTGAAAGCCCCGCGGTGCCGTTCATGATGCTGCACACAGCCGACTATGACGATACCGAGCCAGGAAGCGTTGTCGTCGTCGTTGTCGTTGTCGTCTCCTGGGCACACTCGAGGTGCGCTGGTATACATCGCGCAGTTGCCAGCGTCATGGACTGAGCGTTACTGTCGCCACACAGGGTGCTCGCGACGGGCCTTGTATCTGAAAACATGAATGATTGGGGTTCGCGGGGGCCAGCGGCTACCAGCAAGAGCGCATTCTACATAGCTTCTCGACCTGAGCGATTCGATATACGGCACGTATCCGCGGCATGACTCGAGTGCCGAAGTTGCTGCCATTCACCTGGTTTTCATGAGCTAGAGGTGCGGCTACATTACGCGCTGCGCATTGCCTCGGTCGCAACGGGTGTTTGCCGGGCCCCAGTTCGGACCACGAGACGACCATCTGCAGAGAGGGAGGCCAGCATGGCGTTTCGCGCAGCATCGTGCCATGCAAGCGCCACAATAAGGTCGTCGTGGTCTCGAGCGCTCTCTTCAAATGTAAAACCTTCGCAAAAGATCGTCGGGGCATCGTTGTCGCTGCGCACCTGATCGCCATCAACAGCGCCTGTCCTGTCTAATGATGAAACGGGCGGCGTTGCTGCTGACACGGCTGTCTGTAGACGGCCTCGCCAAGTAGAGACCACTGGCTCTTCATTCGCACCGTACGCAGCAACCGCTACGCGTATGCTCGAATCTAACGCTTCTAGTGCGATTGCAGAGGCAAAGACGCTCCATGGTGCGCGATCACCAACGGCAGAACCAGCGAGTTGCTGAACTTGGCCTCGGAGGAGATCCAAAAACAGCAGGACGCCATCGTCTGTGGAGGCAACAATGCCCCCGGACTGCTGCGGCATGCGTGCGGCTGCCAGCACAGTGCTGCTCAAGCCGTGTGGAGTCGTCGACTGCAACGCATGGAGTCGCAGGGCCTCGTTGTCGGTATCGCACGGGAGGAGCTCGTAGGCTCTCTGGGCCAGGGACCCACATTCCGCGGCTTTCTTTCGTGATGATGTCGAGGAAGCAGCATGGAGCTCGAACTGGCCGGCGATCGACTGTTGTCTGCGGTCAAACAGTAGCAGCGCGCCGCTGGTGTGTGCAGCGAACACCAGCCCAGGCGCTTGCTCGTCGACAAAGCAGGCGCAGGTCCAGTGTAATGCGGCAAGCTGGTGTCGGCCCGTATAGATCATTCTAGGGATATGTGGTACGCTCCAGACACACTGGGTCTGCAGGGTGTTTGCGTCGAGTAGTTGTAGCGTGTGTGCCAGGCCTAGCACGACGCTTTCGCCGGTGAGCGCCACATCCATCGCTTGAAGCGTTTCCGGATGTGGAAGTTCCGCGTTCGGCACTGGCTCCGGATTGCTCACAATGACATGCTGTTTCGCAGCCTCTCCGAAGCAGCCGAGGGCATCTTCTAGTCGAGGTAGCCGAACGGCCTCCAAGGCCGGTTTTCCACGCTCGGCATCCTGGCCAGCGCAGTAGACAACGGGACCCAAGCCACGAGCCAACAACGCTATCTGTGCTGTTTGCTCGATCGGTAACGCTGCCACAAAGTGCAAGTCTTTCTTTTCAGGTGCAAACTCGACGAGTAACAGTTCACTGCGTGCACTCGAGGAGAGCCCGCTTCTGTACGCAGGTGTCTGTGTCGCGGGCCTGCCGCCCGACGCTACCACGAAACGCACTCTGTTCCGAGCCGCGTCAGACAGCTGCCCTGTACTCCCTGTGAAGACCGGAAGAATGCCGCGGGCGGGTTGTTTGATCCCGATCGCAGCCGAAGCTGTCTCCATGGTGCACGAGGGAGAGGTTCCTGGTGTTCTCTCTGCACTCAGGACACCAGCATGGTGCAGCTAGATCCTGTTGCTGGTGAAGCGTGCCACGAGCAGCGCACCGTTCAAGCGCAGCGTGCTCGATGCGAAAGCACTGGTAGCTCGCTGGGCGTGTCGGTCGTCCCAGTCGTAGCGTTTTCGCGCACCAGCGGATGAGTTGCAGTGAAGGAATAGAGCGGCATAGGGTCGAGGCCAGCGGGTACGTCGAAGCTGTCCCAGTACGAATAGTCCATAAAAGTATAGCATCCAATCAACCCTCCGTTCGCCTGAAGCGTACCATGTCCGTTGCTACCCTCTGTCTTCCGTTTCGATGGTACTCCATCCCCAGGTATCGGTAACCAAATGCTTTTTCGCGGTTTATAGAAGAAGCGTTCCGAGCGCGTTGATTTTGAGAAATAAAGAATCTGAGGGAAAAGTATGAAGGCGTGGATTTCGGGTACCCGGTGTCGTCAGGCGCCGGAAATAAACGAACAAAACATCGTATTGCTGCCGACAATCGAGCGATGAAGAGCAATTGACGAAAAATAGAAGACGGTAGGAGATAGGGGAGAAAAGGTGTTTGTATGACGGGACGATGACGAGAGTGTAGTGGTTCAGAAGGGCACGAATGCGAGGAATCCTTGCAGCGGTGCTTTCAACAAGAGGCAACAAACGCAAGGAGTTTGTGAACTCGCGGCCCTTTTGCCATTTCCTTTTCGGTTAGCGCTACGTGCTTTCCTATCTCCCAAGCGGGTCGCTGGCAATTTCCCATCTCGATCCTCTGGAGTTTACAGCCCAGTTCGTGGTGTGTGATTACGATGTCCGGAACTCATCTATCGGTATGGTCACGAAACCGTCTGCGCACTCCTTGCACGTTCTTGTCAACGGTGCTGGTATGCTCTCTCTTTGGG
>Ga0078972_1004115_pt3 | contig 24315 bp, 22 predicted proteins | sample YelNatPaOPGAMG01_FD_67568 | JGI IMG/M metagenome (GOLD analysis project Ga0078972, IMG submission 67568) | Hot spring thermophilic microbial communities from Obsidian Pool, Yellowstone National Park, USA - OP-RAMG-01 (SPADES assembly) (version 2) | ecosystem: Environmental > Aquatic > Thermal...
AAAAAGAATATTCCATATTGTTCCATAAATAAAATAAACTCTCTGGATGATTGGTTGTTTGGTAATAAAGAATAAAGTACTTTAGAGCCATCAAGCGGCGCAATTGGAATAAGATTAAAAACCCCAAGTAAAATATTAACATAAGCAATCAAACTAAAAGAAACTGCTAAAGATTCGGCATAAACATCAGGAAAAATACCAAGCAATCTAATCGATAATCCAAAAACAATAGCCAAAGCAAAATTAGCCGCCGGTCCTGCAATAGCTACTAAAGCGCTATCTCGGCGGGGATTTTTTAAGTTTAACGGATTATAAGGAACCGGTTTTGCCCAGCCAAAAATAAAATTCCCGCCAGATAAGAAATAAAAAGTTAGCGGCAAGAAAACAGATCCGAACCAATCTAAATGTTTCATTGGATTTAAGGTTAATCGCCCCGCTAGCCTAGCCGTAGGATCACCAAGATAATCAGCCATATATCCATGAGATACTTCGTGAATCATAACCGAGAAAATTAATATAGCTAGTTGAAAAATTATAATTAATATGTTATCCATTATAGTAAAGTCAATTATATAATATTATAAAATTAAATTAAATTAAAATATGAGAAAATGCGAAATATGTGGAAAGGGTTCAAGATTGGGCGGGAAAAGAAATCTTTCAAGAGCTCACTATAACCCAACACCACTTAAAAGAAAATATCCTAATTTACAATACGTCAAAGTTAATGGAAAAAGACTTTTAGTTTGCAGTGATTGCCGACGAACTTTAAAGAAAACTAATTAAAAAATTGGCTATCGAATCGCTCGACAATTACCGGGATATCGGATAGCGGTAGTCCGCACCCTTGGGGTGGGTGTAGCCCCGGTTCAACTCCGGGTATCCCGACCAAATAAAATTCATATTGGCAATTATTTTACTAAAAAAGTTTTTATTTTTATTTGTTATTTTTCTACGAAAAATATCCAGAAAGTAATTGCTATTCCAAGTGAAATTATAATTAGGAAAAAATTCTTTCGAAGCCATAAAATAAAATTAAAGTTTTGTTTTATTTCTATATCATTGAAAAATGATTTCAATTTCTCTTCAAAAACTTCCTTACTGGGAATAATTTCAAAATCACCATTACGAGCAATAGCTACCGTTCCCCTTTCTTCAGAAACAACAACGCATAAAGCATTAGTTCTTTCAGAAATTCCTAAAGCTGCCCGATGACGTAATCCGAATTCTTTGACTGCTTCGAATTTTTTAGCTAATGGCAAATGAACAGCAAATGATTTAATCCTGTCTCCACTAATAACAACTGCTCCATCATGACCGGGAGAAGTTGGGTCAAAAATGCTTAAAAGTAACGGTTCAGATATTTGACCGTTTAAAACGAATCCTCCTTCTAGGTATCTATCAATCGGTTCTCTAGCTGGAAATACAAACAAAGCTCCGGTTTTTGAGCTAGCAAGCCGCCAAATTGTTTTAGAAATAATTTTAAAATTTTCTTCTTTTGGCACATAAACATTGCGGCCCAAACCAACCACGCCTATCATTTCAAAAAAACGACGTAATTCTCTCTGAAAAATAATTGCCATAATAATTAAGAACACTCCAAAAAATGGCTCTAAAATCATCCGCGTTAAACTCAAATTAAAAACAATAGATACTACATAAAGCAAACTAATTATTAAAATCCCAATAATTATAGGACCAGATTTAACCTGAATAAAAAGCTCTAAAACTAAATAAATTAATATCGTTACAATAGCGATATCTAAAATATTTTTAAAAACTAAAATATCTAAGATGTTAATATGCATATTCAAATTATAATACAAATCCAATTTAAAACCCAAAAAATAAGAAAAATTAGAAATTTATTTAAGTACTGCTGTTAGAAAATTTTTAGATTTTATTTCTTTAGTTAATTAAAACCTTTATCTAAAATAAAAATAAAAGATTAAGAAAACAAAAAAGAAATTTTTTAAGTTTAAAATCTTATAAGAAAAACAGCAATTATTTAATTGCTGTTTTTCTTTAAATAAATCAGTAATCGCTTTATTTGATTATTTAAGATCAGAAAATTTAGATATTAGAAAATAGTAAACTGCTAAACCAAGTAATATCACAAGCAATAAATCAAACCACCAAATCTTAAACAAACCAGCAATCGGAGCAGCAAGAGATAAAGCAAATAATAACGGCGAACTCCCTCCTCCTTTGATATTTACCATTAAATAAGCACTAACCGTTTGGAATTTATTAGCGGAATCAGTATATTCAAGAATGGCAGTAAAAACTGAAGAGGTGTCTTTATTAATATCTTTATTAACAGTTAATTCCACATTAACCGAACCCTGACTATTAGCTTCAACCTTACCTAAATTAAATGTCAAAACATTTCCTTCGCTAGAGCTATATTGAGGATTAGCTGAAACGTAATTTACTTCATTCGGCAAAATAATTTTTAAAACGCTATTAGTGATTGGCTTACTATCAAGATTTTTATAGACAACCGTGAAATTTACTTTATCTCCAGCTTTTGGCTCAGCAACATCAAGAGAAGGAATTATTTTTGCGATAATTGTTGAGGTTGTAGTCGATGATTGAGAAGCAGAAGCAACAGCAACAGTAGGCTGATAATAAACATAAGTAATACTATTCCCTTTAGTGGTAAAACTCAAAATATTGCCATAGGTAGTGCCATAATTATTTTGAGCTACAACTCGATAATAATAAGTGGTGTTAGGCTGAAGACCAATTAAAGCATAAGAATAATTATAAGCACTATTACCGTCTCCCATTGGTTGAAAAACGGTAATTTTTCCTAACGATTGAGTTGTCCCCCATTCAAACCAAGCATTAGTTAAGGCGCCATTAGGATTAACCGAGCTATTAAGTAAAGCAGAATTTTGGTAAACGTAAGTTGCTTGTAAAGTAACCACTGTTGGCGCTTCGCCATTTGTAATTATGCCTCCACTGGTGGTAAAACTCAAAATACTCCCATAAGTGGTGCCGTAACTATTTTGAGCTACGACTTGGTAATAATAAGTGGTGTTGGGTTGAAGATTAGGAAGTGAATAAGAAACATTAACAAATGAATTGCCACTACCAACTGATTGATAACCAACTGTGTAACCTAATGATTGAGTAGTGCCGTAGGCAAACCAAACATTGGTTGGAGAATTATTGGGATCTACTGAACCATTAAGAATAGCGGAATTCTGAGAAATAGAGGTAGCTGAATAGGTAGAAACAGTAGGAGCTGAACCGGAAGGAGGGATTTGTTGTTGTTGAGTGGTAAAACTCAAAATACTCCCATAAGTGGTGCCGTAACTATTTTGAGCTACGACTTGGTAATAATAAGTGGTGTTGGGTTGAAGATTGGGAAGTGAATAAGAAACATTAACAAATGAATTGCCATTGCCAACTGATTGATAACCAACTGTGTAACCTAATGATTGGCTAGTGCCGTAGGCAAACCAAACATTGGTTGGAGAATTATTGGGGTCTACTGAACCATTAAGAATAGCGGAATTCTGAGAAATAGAGGTAGCTGAATAGGTAGAAACAGTAGGAGCTGAACCGGAAGGAGGGATTTGTTGTTGTTGAGTGGTAAAACTCAAAATACTCCCATAAGTGGTGCCGTAACTATTTTGAGCTACGACTTGGTAATAATAAGTGGTGTTGGGTTGAAGATTGGGAAGTGAATAAGAAACATTAACAAATGAATTGCCATTGCCAACTGATTGATAACCAACTGTGTAACCTAATGATTGGCTAGTGCCGTAGGCAAACCAAACATTGGTTGGAGAATTATTGGGGTCTACTGAACCATTAAGAATAGCGGAATTCTGAGAAATAGAGGTAGCTGAATAGGTAGAAACAGTAGGAGCTGAACCGGAAGGAGTATCACCAACTTTAGCCCAGAAAACAACACTTCCCTGTGTTGCCCATCCGGGAGCAATATCACCAATATTTAATCCATTAGAAGTAAAAAGTTCTGAGCCATCTTGACCATAAGGAAGAGGAGTAGGATTAGATGTTGATTGGTTAGGATACCATTTTACTGAACCAGGAACAAAAGTTAAAGTTTGGCTAGAAGATAAATTCACAGTAGCACTTCCCGAAACAGCTGAAGCATTTGATGCCCAAACATAAGCAGTTGCTGTATGAGAAGTAGCACTATCTGAAGGTAAATTTACTCTGATTCTTGTTTGATTAGCAGTTTCATTAGAAGTATTATGATAATAAATAGCAAAGCTAACTATATCTCCAGGATTAGCTGAAACCGAAGTTTGCCAACAATTTGAACAACTGGGATTACGAGTATAATCAGTTACCCTCAAGGTAGCAAAATCTTGCGGGTCATTATTAAAAGTTGCCGCTAAGGCAAAAACCGCTGGATATAAAATTCCGACCAATAAAAAAGCAGCTATTAAAGAAGTTTTAATTTTATTAATATTTTTATTCATATTTTTATTTTTTAACTTCGACTTATCCATTCTAAAACTTTTCTTCATTGTATCATATAGATAAAAATTTGTCAAGAAGAAAAATTTTAGAATGAAGGGGAAGTAAAAAATTGCTTCCCCAAAAAAATTTTATTATGGTGAAGGGTTTGCTGGTCCAGAAGATGGTCCGGGTGGTGGATTAACAGGTCCAGCTGGACCAGGCGGTGGATTCACGGGTCCGCCAGGTGACGATCCAGATGGTGGTGGATTCACGGGTCCGCCAGGTGAAGTTGATGAGGGAGTATTATGCTTGGTAAGCTCTTCATAATAGCGCTGACCAAAATATCCTCCAGCGAGCCCAATCCCAGCAGCAGCCGCTTTACAAGATGGACTGCTTTTTTCATTAAAGGGATCCAAAATCCCTAATACTGTTAAAGCAGCTCCTACTACGGCTACTACCGGTGCTACTACTGGTTGATTTCTTATTCCTCCTATTCCCCAGCCTACTCCCGCCATTCCTACTCCTGTCGAGACTGTCCCCCACCCAAAGCATACTGTTGATTTTTCTTCAGATGGCATCGGCCTCATTGGCGGAGGTTGTGGAGATTCTGGTATTGGTTTCAGTTGTGGTGAAGGCAATACTTGAAAATAAACGTCATTTAATACGTTATTTCCACACTTTTTTATATAAATTGCCTTCCACCACTTCCCTTCATCATCATTCTGATGCGATGGTGGCTCTGACGGAACCGCTACAAATTCAGTCCCAGCTGGCACCCAGCCTCGATATACCCTCCCCGATTTACTATCAGTGACTATCCATAATTCAGTTGTCGAAGTAAAAATCCTTCCTCCTAGCGGGATGGATCGGTGAGAATTTACTGGATCCGCCCCTAATCGAAGATATTTCTTCTCAGCCGCATTAGCATTGTTAATAGTAAAAAACAAAAACAAACACCACAAAAAGATAAACATCCCCTTTCTCATATTTCCTCCTTATTTAAATATCTGCCTATATTGTATAAAAAAATAAAAAAATGTCAAGAGGAGGAATTCTACCCTATCAATGAAGGTAAAAATCTCATAATAGACTCCCAACTAAAACTATCATCTAGCTATCTTTAACTTTTCTAGATTTAAGAGCGAAATATTAGAGCGAGTGAAGGGAATCGAACCCTCGTCCCTAGCTTGGGAAGCTAGTGTACTACCACTGTACTACACTCGCGTAACGATACTGTTGATTGTTTAATATATAATAGACGAAGCTGTTGCCGCTCTACTAATTCGCCTTTTTTCAATTCGTATACTTTTTATTTTATGAACTTCGCCCTAAAAAGTCCATTTTTATTATAAATTTCTATCGTGCCGTCAGTTAAAGTTTGAAAAAATTTAATATTTAAATCTTTTAATCTCTGAATAACTTCCGGCGCTGGATGGCCATAATTATTAGTTCCAACTTCAATAACAGCAACTTTAGGATTAACCGATTTTAAAAATTCTATTCCGGAAGAATATTTTGAGCCATGATGAGCAATTTTTAAAATATCGCTTTTTAAATCAAGATGATTATTTACCATAAAATCTTCAATATTTTTACCAATATCTGAAGTTAAAAGAAGACTAAAATTCGGGGTTTTAACTTTACTAACAATAGCAACATCATTTAGTTCGGCACTACCAAAAAACTCTATCGATGGTGACAAAATTTTAATTTCGTTGTCGCGATAATTAATTTTATCTCCAGATAAAAGCGCTACCAGAGGAATATTTTGATTCTTTATAAGATTCACTAAATTTTTCCACGATTCTAAATCGCTTTCCCGGCCATCGTAAATAACCGCTCCAACCTTATAATATTTTAAAATCTCATTAAAGCCGTTATAGTGATCTAATTGGGGATGAGTTATTATTGCTAAATCTACATAATGATCTAAAGGAGATAAAATTTGACTCAAATCCTTTAAAGCTCTATTGTCTGGACCGGCGTCAACAAGCACTTTAACATTATTTTCAAAAACAATAAGCTCGCTATCTCCCTGACCAACATTCAAAAAATAAACTCTTGAATAATTAACTGGCGCGTTAAAAAATACTTCATACCAAACAAAAAAATCAGCGCTAATTAAGACAACCAATAAAATAATTCCCAAGCTTTTAAGATTAAAACTCATTTTTTAAATTATTTTTTTCCTTAATTAATTTTTTTAAAGAGAGATTGTAGTGAAATTTCATTATTATAAAAATAATTACTAAATAATAAGCAATAACCAAAATTGGAGATAAGCTAAAAGTTGTTTGAAATCCGAAATGGGAAAAAATATCAATTATTTTTAATTCGTAATCCAGCAAGAGATTAACAAAAATAGAAATTGGCCAAGCCAAATAATAATTAATAATTCCCAAAAATGCTAAACCAAAACCAAAAATAGTGGTTAGCGGTACGACTTCTAAGATGAAAATATTAGAAAAAATAGCCATTGGCGAAAAATTATGAAAGTAAGAAAAAATTATCGGCAAAACCATTAATTGAGCCGAAAAAGTTACTAAAGCATTTTCTTTCCAATTTAAAAATCCGGATTTTTCAAGATGAAATTTAGCTTTTAGAACCGGATATAAATAAACAATTCCAATCAAGCTCAAAAAAGATAAAATAAATCCTAAATCAAAAATTAAGATTGTCGGATTTAAAATATTCATTATAACTGCCGTTAAAGTAAGACTGCTTTTAAAATCATAAATTCTTCCAATTTCTTTAGCAAAAAGAGCCAAAAATCCCATTATTGACGCCCTAATAATAGAAGCCTCTAAGCCAGTCATTAGAATAAAAAATAAAATTGAGGCGCTAATAAGATAAAAAGTTTTGCGCCGGCTCATAAACCAACCAAAAACCAAACCTAACATTTCAACTATTAAAGAAACATTATACCCGGATAGAGCAATTAAATGAGTAGTCCCAGACAAAGCTAATTTATTTTTAAAATCCTTTGAAAAATCCGCTCTTTCTCCAAACGTTAAGCCGCCCAAAAAAGCCGAATTATCAGCTGATAAAAATTTAGGGAAAACCGACAAAAGCTTGTTTTTAAGATTAAGAGCTAAACTTTTCAGAAAAAAACCATTGCCACTAGAAATAAATTTTACCTCAGGATAAACCATTTGAAATGGTTTATAAGGAAGATTGTTTTTTAAAATAACGCCCTTTATTTCTATTTTGTCTCCATAATTAAATTTTGGATAATTATTAGTAATCACTTCTACCGTTCCTTTATCTGGAGATTGTAAAGAAACAATAAAATTTTGACTTAATGACGATTGGTTGGGATCAGTAATAATTATCCCGCTAGAGTTAATTTCCTTACCCGGATAGATACTCTGAACAATTTTTTGATAATGAAGATAAAAATTAAAATAAATGAAACCAATAATAAGAAATAAGAAAACTAAAGAAGCGCCCTTTAAAGTAAAAAACTTAGCTTGTAAAAGTATAAAAATAAAGATAAGAAAAATTAAAATAAAAAAGAAAAAATTAAATTTTAAACTAGCAAAAGCAATTCCTAGCAAAAAAGCAACCGAACAATAAAAAAATAGGTCAGCTAAAAACATATCTTTTTAATTTATTTCAAAATACAATTTATTCAATTTTTTTACCAAACTTTGCTCGCCAAGATGAAATTTTTTTATGGTCTCCGGATAATAAAATTTTAGGCACAACTAGATTACGCTTATTAAATTTATACTTTTCTGGTCGGGTATAAACTCGATAAGAGCCATGCGCTTCCTCTAAAGAAACTTCTTTTCCTAAAAAACCCTTTAAATAACGAGAGAGAGACTCAATAAAAACCATTGCTGCTAATTCTCCACCACTGAGAATATAATCTCCAATAGAAATTTCTTCATCGGCAATAGCTTGCGCCACTCTTTCATCAACACCTTCATAGCGGCCGCAAATTAAAATTAGTTTATCGTATTTTAAAAATCGTTTTAAATTTTTAGAATTTAATTTCTCTCCTCTGGTTGAGAATAAAATTATTCTAGTTTTTTGCTTTGGACTTTTTTTCTTTAAAACAAATTTTACAGCCTTATCTATTGGTTCAATTTTCATAACCATACCCGGCCCACCACCAAATGGTCGATCATCTACTCGACCATCTTTAGAAAAATCTCTGATATTAAAAAACTTAATTTTAATAATTCCCTTTTTAATAGCCCTACCAATCAGCGATTCGCGAATAAAAGAATCGAATAATTGGGGAAATATTGTTAAAACATCAAACTCAATCTTGGTCTTTCGAATCTTCATCTTGTTTATTTAATTTTTCTTCTAAAGACTTCTTAATTACTTCTCTTAAAGAGGCTAAATTGTCCTCATTTTGAGATGGCACATTTTTTGGCTTTTGGGGCTTATCGGGAATTAACTTTTTAAAAGTTGGCTTAGTGAATGGAGAACTCTTAATTATCGATGGCTGCCTTTTCCCAAGAATTTTGTCAAGCACAGCCTCGCCTTGATGAGATTTTTTATCTTCGAATAAAAATTCTGCCATTTTCCATTCATTAGAAATAGTTTTATCAACCACTTCTCTAGGTATTCCATATAGCGACCTAGAATTTTCAATAATAACATCCTTTAAAGATTCACCACTAATTTTATAAGGTTGTAAAGTTACAGCAGAAAACGGCTTTGAAGCTACTCCATCAATCATTAGTTTTATATAAATATGATACTTGGGAAGATTAACTAAATCTTTAGCTGTAATTTCTGGCGCAAATTCTTTTTCTAAAAATTCAGCATCAGCAGCGCCTACTCTAAACACTATAATTGTTCCAACGTTTCCAAATATAGCATCTCTAACTTTTGCATTTTCGCCTTGAACTAACTGACCTATATATTGATGCGCTAAAGTTAAAGATAAATGATATTTTCTAGCTTCAGCTAAAATATTAACGAAAGAATCGGTGGCAAAATTTTGGAATTCATCAACATATAAGAAAAAGTCTCGACGATCTTTTTCTGGGATTTCTACTCTCGACATTGCCGCTAGCTGAATTTTTGTAATAATTAGCGCTCCTAAAAGCATTGAATTATCTTCTCCTATTCTTCCCTTCGATAAGTTAAATATCATTATCTTCCCCTCATCAAGAGCCTTACGAATATTTATTGAAGATCGGGGCTGACCTAAAATATTCCTAATTAAAGGATTAGAAATTAACTGACCAATTTTATTTTGAATAGCTGCTACCGCTTCTATCTCCAATCTTTGGGTATAGCGAGCAAATTCATCAACCCAAAAAGATTTAACTACATCATCTTTTAGTCCATCAACTACTTTTTGGCGATAATTTTTATCGCTAAGCATTTTCATAACTCCCAGCAAAGTACTATTAGGATACTCTAAAAGAGCTAACAAAGTATTATTTAAGATGTATTCCATTCTCGCGGACCAAACATCTGGCCAAACCTTCTTAAAGACCGACATTATGCCGGAAGCAAGTAAATTACGATCTTCTGAATTTGAAGTTGATGTTTCTAATGGATTAAAAGCTATTGGATATTCACTATCTGAAGGATTAAAATAAATAACATCATTTAATCTATCTTCAGGGACGAAATTTAAAATATTTTCTGCTAGCTCACCATGAGGATCAACAACGCCAATTCCGCGCTTCGACATAATATCTGAAACAATCATATTTTCCATTAAACTCGACTTGCCAACACCAGTTTTCCCAACAATATAAATATGATGTCGACGATCCCTGACTTTTATTCCAAATCGGCGAAACGAATTCCTAAAATTAGTCTCGCCAATTAAAGTTATATCTTCATCGTTATCAGCCATTTTTTAATTATATAAAGACGCCTCTTAATTTAAAAGCTACTTCCTAAAATTAAACTACTGGTAAATCTGGCGGTGGCTCCCCTTTCTTATATTCTATTTTCTTAATCATCGACGATTTATAAGCCAGTATTGGAAAATGATATAAAGTCGCCAGTTCTTCGGTATTTAAAATAATTGTCTTATTCATCATTACTGACCGATATCTTTCAAAAATAAGTCTCTTTTTATTTTTAATCTTTATATCTTTAAACATTCCCTTAGCAACAGTCATAGCTTCTATATTCGGTTTAAAAGCATTCAAATTCTGAGTGTTAAATTGACGAAAAGCACCATTTAAAGCAGCAATATTTTCTCGACTGAAAGAATCTTTTTTATCAATATAAATATATCTTATTGTTGTCTCAAAACCGATTTTTGAAATTTTTTCTTCGATTTTTTTTATAACTTCCTCTTGACCATGAGTTAGTTTGGGCAGAGAGGATTCTTTTTGAGTTGATTTACTCATCCCCGCTAAATAAACACCTGGCCAAATAGGTAAAGCCTTAAAGATGTCTTTCAATAATTCATTAATCTCATAAAGAAGACCTGATTTTTTTGTTGAAGATTGTTTGCCCATTAATTTTTCAATTAATTTTTCACCGGCTTTTTTCCAGGCATCACCTGTCGGTCTAATTAAAATCTGGATAAAAATTCTCTGATTATTTTTTAGCCTTGAGAGAACTTCCATAATTGGAGCCATAGAATCAAGCCTTCTTTCTTCGGTAATCTCTTCGAAAGATGGATAAGTTTTAATAGGATAAGCGTTGTCTTTGGTAAAGAGAAGTTCACTACCAAATATTTCGTATATTTTATTTGGAAAAGTTGTCGGTAAATCATTAAGATAGTCCTGCCCCTCAATTATTTCCGCATCTTGATATTGAGCGTAAATTGCTGTTTCAATTAAACTTTGGTACTGTTTTGGCACGCGAATATAAAAATGAATGTATCCGCCAATAGACACTATTTCAAAAGACATCCATTCTTCAACTTTTCCTTCTATATATTTGGCTCGAAAATTAAATCCAAAAGAATAAGTAGCATGACAAGCAGCAAAAACCTGTTCCATGGCTTTTGGAGTTTTTAAAATATCGGTCGGAACTTTAATTTCTAATAACTTCCATTCTATACTCCGAATATTTTTTAATCTTTTAAATATCAGCCAAGAATCGGCGAAGATAAAAAAGAACAAAAACGGCAAGATAATCCACCAAGTTAACCCCCAAACATAGAGAATACTATTAAAAATTCCGTAAATAAACGGAGGAATGTACATTTATGTTATTTTAAAGAATACCTACCGTCGCTTAATCTTTTGAAATATTTCTTATTTTGAAGATTGATTAAGATTGTATTAACTTTTAATAGTCTTTGCTTAAGGACCAAATCAATAATTTCCTGCGCCGTAAGCGCTTTATGAGTTTTTAAGATTTTTTGGATAATCTCTCGAGCTGTTCCTTCTTCATATCCCTGCTCTTTTAAGGCATAAATTCCCCGGCCTACCAAAACAAATCTTTTATCTTTAATTAACTCATTATGAACAGTTTGAGGAAGAGCTTTTTTCTGTCCTAATCCACGCTCATTAATTAATTCAGCTATCTTTTTAAAATGCAAAGGTTTATTTTCTTTTTTTAAAATCAAATAAGCTTTTTGATTAATTGTTCTAGGATGAACTTCTTCCCAGTGAGCTAAACCAAAATCCCCATAAGGATTTTCTTTAAACTTTTTAGAAATCTTTAAATGATGTTTTAATATTTCAGCTTCTAATTTTAATTCCCGAGCTAAATCATCCAAAGAAATTTTTCCGGCAATAACCTGACTCTTATTTTTATCTAAATATTTTTCAGCCAACTCAAGATATTTTAGCGCCTTATCTAAATGCTCGCTTGTTAAATAATAAATACCATGAAGATCTTTATTGGCATTTTGATAATAAAAATAAGGAGCAGCGTCTATTAATAAATTAATTTGAGATTTCTCAAGATCACTAATCTGATTTTTGTGTTCTCTTAAAAAAATATCTTCATGAGCCACTCCACCAAACTTTCTTAATAAATCTTGGCTTTTTTCTAAAATTCTCAAAGCCTCAGTGCTATTTTTAATATTAGAAGCAACTATTTTTAAAGCTGCACTTTCAATTTGCCTAATTCTTTCACGAGTAATTTGAAATTTTTCACCGATAGCAGCTAAAGTTTTAGGTTCGTGCAAATCAAGACCATAACGACTAACTAAAACTTCTCTCTGCTTTTCCGGTAGTCCTTTAAGTATTTCCTCTAAAAGAGCGTCACTTTTTATCATTTGTATATAATAACCTAATTATCTATAAAATGTCAAGATAAAAATTACTTACCCCTAGCGGCTTTTAATTTTCTTTCTCTTTGTCTATCACTAAATTTCTGCCAGACCAAAAGCAGCGGGCTAGCAATAAATATAGAAGAATAAGTCCCAACAACCACACCAATCAAAAGCGTTAAATCAAAATATTGCAAATTAGCCGGACCAAAGAAAAACAAAGAAAGTAAAACAAGCACTAAAGCCAAAGAGGTATTAATAGAGCGAGCCATTGTTTGATTAACGCTGTTGTTGATAATAGTACTAAAATCATTCTTATGATCAATTAGAAGATTCTCTCTTATTCTGTCAAAAACCACAATTGTGTCATGAACAGAAAAACCCATTACTACCAGCAAAGCTACAATAGAATTAGAATCTATCTCAATATTTCTCAAAGCTCCCATTAGCGCCAAAAAACCAGCAGGCACAGAAACATCGTGAAAAAGAGTTAATAAAGTTATAATTCCATATTTAAAAGAACTAACCGGTTTTGAAACCTTCCGAAAAGCAAAAGCAACATACAAAGATATTCCTATAAGCACAAACAAAATAGCTAAAATAGCATTGGATTTTAATTGCTGACTAACCGAGGGACCAATAGATTCAAAACTTTGCTCCTCAAATGAAGGATAAGCTTCTTTTAATTTAGACAAATAAAGATTATGATCGGTTTCTGATAAAACTGGCAAGCGAACTAAAAAATCTTCATTAGCAGAATCATAATTGACAACAGCATCAAGATTAAAATTATTCTTGAAAAATGACTGAACATCACTTGCGCTAGGAGCTGGATTAATTTTAAATTGCCACAAGACTCCGCCAGTAAATTCAACCCCATAATGAAAACCAAAAACAATTATCAAAATAATTGAAGCTCCAACCAAAAGACCGCTTAAGATAAAAAATATATTTCGATGACCAATTATATTTAAATTTTTTTTCATATTGTTAATTATTTATATTTTTAAAGATTTTTTGTTTTTTAAAAATACCCCCAAAAATGTCCTAGTAACTGTAATAGCGCTAAACATACTTATTAAAACTCCTAAAAACAAAGTTAAGGCAAAACCTTGAATAAAACTAGAGGTGAAAAAGTAAAGTATAACCGCTGTAATCATTGTGCTTATATTTGAATCACGAATTGACGGCCAAGCCCGCCTAAAACCTTCTTCTATCGCCGATTCTTTTAACAACCCTCTAGCAACTTCTTCTTTAAACCGTTCAAAAATTAAAATATTAGCATCTACGGCCATACCAATAGTTAAAATAAATCCAGCAATTCCAGAAAGAGATAAGGTAACCGGAATAATTTTAAAAATAGCTAAACTGAAAATTATATAAACTATTAAAGCCATATCAGCAAATAGCCCTAAAGTTCGATAATAAATTAACATAAAAGCCATTACCAAAATAGCTCCAATAATTCCAGCAAAAATTGCTCCTTTAAGCGCGTTTGAACCAAGACTTGGGCTTATTGTTTGCTGAGATGCTAAACTAATTGGCGCTGGTAAAGCTCCAGCATTTAATCTCGCAACCAAGTCTTTAGCATAATCTATATTAAACTGACCCGTAATAAGAGCTTTACCATCAGGAATTTCGCTGCTAATTGTTGGGCAGCTATCACCTAAATTATCAGGAATAATAGGTGCGTTATCAACAAAAATACAAAGTCGTTTATTAACATTATTTTTAGTTAGCTGATCAAATAAAGTAGCTCCTTCATTATTTAAATTGAAAGCTATTTGAGGAGCGCCAGTAGTTTGGTCAAAAGTAAGTTGAGCTCCTAAAAGATATTGCCCGGTAATTCCGGTAGGAATGAATTCTACCGAGCTTGTTCCTACTTGATTCATCAACCTAAAATCAAGTGTCGGAGTTTTACCAATTTGATTTATAGCATCGTTAATATTTTTCACTCCAGCAAGCTCAACGACTAATTGATGGGTATTGCCACTTTGCGCAGTATAAACTTGAGGCTCAGCAACACCAAATAAATTTACTCTTTTTTCAATAACATCTCTTAAACCGTTAATAACAGAATCATAATTTTGAGAACTAATTTTTGATAAATCTATATTGTAAACAAGATGAGTGCCACCAACGATATCTAATCCCAATCTCCAGGGCCGCCATTTGCTAATTGAATATTTTGGATAAATAAAAAAAACACCTAAAATTGCTAAGGAAAAAATAATAACAACAATTAATCTTGAATATTTTTTCATAATAAAAAATTAATTTGAAATATGCTTTAGGGTCCGCCCCCTGGGGATTGAACCCAGAACCTTACGGTTAAGAGCCGTCTGCTCTGCCAATTGAGCTAGGGGCGGCGACGCTAAAAAATCAAAAACTAATGAAAATATTATCATAGCTTTAAAAATTATACAACTTTTTTTAGGCTAGCTGCAATAACTAAAGTTAAAATAAAAATCGAACCGCTAATAAGAGTTACTATCGGACCCGGAGCAACATTAGTCATAACCGAAACAATAATTCCTCCAATCAAACTGATTAAAGCGATAACAACACTTAAAATAATCTGACTTTTAAAAGAAGAAGCTAATTGTCTAGCGGCAACACCAGGAATAATCAAGAGAGAGCTCATTAATAGCACACCAACGAACCCAATGCTGATAGTCATAATTAAAGCCAAAATCATTAATAAAATAAATTCTGTCTGAGCGCCAGAAACTCCTATTGAATAAAGTAAATCGGGAGCAATAGCTAAAAGAATTATATTTTTAAGATATTTTAAAACAAGAAAGATTACCAAAATAGCAACTGCCGTCTGAAGAAATATTTGAAAATTAGTTATTTTGCTAATATCGCCAAAAAATGCCTCTAAAAGATCTGACTCGCCAACCAGTAATGAACCAATAGCTAAAGCAACAGTAAAGACAACTCCCACAACAGATTCGGTAACTAATTTAGTCTTAGCTTCTAATCCAGAAATTATTAAAATTCCTAAAAACAAAAATAGCATCCCTCCTAAAATTGGTTGAAAATGAAATATCACTCCTAAGGCAATACCGGGTAAAGCAACATGACTTAGCGCATCAGAAACCAAAGTCATTCTTCGCATAACTAAAATAGAAGAAACTATCCCGCTGGCTACTGCAACAAAAACAGCAGAGAAAAGAATAAGCATTAAATTAATTGTCATGATGATGATTATGATGATTATTACCGACTAAATGATGGTCATGAGCATAATAAGCATGCTCTCCGTAAATTAACTCCAACATTTTTTGGTCTAAAGTTTCCAGAGGCGCACCCAAGCAAAGCATTTTTTTATTCAAACAGATTACTTTATCGCTATATTTATAAACTATATTAAGATCATGAGAAACTAAAATAATAGAAAGGTTTAAGTCGTTTTGAAGTTTTCTGAGTAATTGATATATTGACTCCTGCCCAACTACATCAACATTTTCGGTAGGCTCATCAAATAAGATAAGATTTGGTTTGTCGCTAATTATCCAAGCTATTAAAACTCTTTGCATTTGACCAGCTGATAAACTAGCTAAGGGTTTTTTAAAAAAATCTTTACCCAAGCTAACCTCCGATAACGCCTCTAACATTTTCTCTTCGTTAATATTAGGTTTAAGCCCTAAAAATTCTTGCACTGTTATAGCTAGATATCTATCAACACTAAACCGCTGAGGCAGATAACCCACTTTCGCTTTTTCGGAAAATTCAATCTTTCCCATTGTTGGTTTAAAAGCTCCTATTAGTGTTTTAAGAAGAACGGTTTTTCCAGCTCCGTTTGGACCAATAATTGAAATTGTTTCTTTTGGACCAATTTCAAAAGAAACATCCTCAATAATTATTTGATTATCTAAAACGACACTTAAATTGCTTACTTTTAATAAGTTTTCCATTTTTTTATTTTAAATTTTAATAATTTTATTATAACATATATGTCAAGTCCAACTATTTTATTTTATAATTTAAAAATATGAAAATAGCTATTTTTTCAGATATTTTTTATCCTCAATTAAGTGGCATAAGCGACTCTATATTAGAAACAGGCAAAGAATTAGCCAGACGAGGCCATCAAGTTATTTATTTTGTTCCATCATATAGTAAAAAAGATCATTCACACTTTGATAAGAAAGATGAAATATCAGATTTTGATAAAAATATTCATCCCAATATTTCCGTTATAAGAATTCCTTCTATTAATTATCCGTTAATGTTTCAAACCAGAATTTTTTCGCCTATTAATTTCCGCTTATTAGCCCTGAAAAAATTCAAGCCGGACGTTTTACATACCCAATCTTATTTTTCTGCTGGAATAATGGCTTTAATTGCTTCTCGAATTTTTAAAAAACCTTTAATTGGCACAAATCACACTGTTTTTAGCGAATTTTTTCAATTTAGTCCAATCCATTCTCGCTTAGTAAAATCAATTTATTTAAAATTTGCTTATTGGTATTATAGCCATTGCGATTTTTTAACTGCCCCCTCAGCTTGGGTTATTAGTGATATGCAATCACATGAAAAAACAATCAAAAAAATCCCCTCTCAAGTAATCTCTAACCCAATAAGTGAAGAATTTTACGTGATGAATAATCAACAAAAAGAAGAAGCTAAATTAAAATTTAAAACAAATGATTATACTTTAATATATGCCGGCAGAATTTCTCCAGAAAAAAATATTGAGACTATTATTAAAGCTATAGCCTTAGTCAAAAAAGAGATTCCTGAAGTTAACCTCTTAATAGCAGGAATAGGCAAAAAAAGCTATGTCAATAGGCTAAAAGAATTAATTTTTGATTTAAATATTGAAAATAGGATTCAATTTTTGAAATTATTAAGTCATCAAGATTTAGCTAGAGCCTACAACGCTTCTAAAATATTTATAATTATGAGCACCTCCGAAACTCAAAGTATGGTCCTAATGCAAGCAACGGCTTGTGGATTGCCGATTATAGCTGCTAATTCGAAAGCCTTGCCGGAATATGTAAAAAACGATTTTGGCGTTTTAGTGCCAGCTAAAGATCAAAATAAATTAGCCACTGAAATAATAAATCTACTTAAAAATCCTGAATTAGAGGCCAAAATGTCTAAAAAAGCCGCTATTTTTAGCCAAGAATTTAGAACGGCAAAAATTGCCGACCTTTGGGAGAATCTTTACAGTAAGGTAATAGAAAAATATAATAAATATTATGGGCAAAAACCCAATAATTAGTTTTGTTATCCCTGCCTATAATGAAGAAAATTATATCTCTGAATGTCTGGAATCTATACTAAAGGAAATTTCTCGAGAAAATATCCCTGCAGAAATCATTGTTGTTAATAATCGTAGCACTGATAATACCTTAAAAATAGCTTCAAAATATCCAAATGTTAGAGTTATTAATGAACCAATAAGAGGCATTATTAGAGCTAGGCAAAGAGGTTTTTTGGCTGCTCGAGGAGAGTTAATAGCTAACATCGATGCCGACGTAAGATTGCCTAAAAATTGGCTTAAAAAAGTTTTAAGAGAATTTCGAAGTAATAAAGATTTAGTTTGCTTAAGCGGTCCCCAAGTATATCAAGATACCTCTCTAGCCCTTAAATCAACAGTTGTTATGTTCTATTTTATGGTAATGGCAACTTATATAATTGGAAGGTATATTTTAGATCAAGCTTCGGTTGTCCAAGGGGGAAACTTTATTATTAAAAAACAAGCTCTTCGAGAACTTGGCGGTTATAATCATCATCTAAATTTTTATGGAGAAGATGTTGATGTTGCAACTCGTTTTCATAAAATTGGAGATATAAAATTTAGCCTATTTTTACCCGTTGATTCTTCGGCAAGACGCGTTGCTAAAGAAGGGCTACTCAAAACCGCCCTCAAATATTCAAGCGAATACATCGCTATCGCCTTTTTCAATAAAAATTTGTTTAAAGATTATCTTGCCGATGTTCGTCTAGAAAAAAATGCTAAAGTTACATTATTAAAAACGAGCAAAAAAGAGATTAAAACCCTATCAAGATTTTTTAAAATATTTAGCTCAAAATGAGTTTTCTATCAAGAATTAGATTTTGGATATTAATTTTAGGAGACATTGTTGTCCTCTATTTAAGTTTAATTTTAATGCTAGCCATTAGATATCCAAACGATTTTTACAATCAATTTATCAACAACCACCTTTATCCTTTTTCTATTGTTTTCATCGTTTGGTTAATTCTTTTTTATATCATTGGATTATACGACCCAATAAAACTTAGAAATAATAAAGAATTTATCAAAACTTTAATTTCCGCCTTAATCATTAATGGTATTTTAAGTATCGTAATCTTCTATTTAATACCAAGCTTTCGTATTACTCCAAGAGCGAATCTTTTTGGATTTTTAATAATACTTTTTATCTTAGAATTTATTTGGCGGAGATTTTACAATAATTTGTTTTCGATTCAAGAAGGTTTTTATAAAATTGTTATTATAGGAAATAGTAAACAAGAAGCTGAAGTTAAAGAAGCAATCATAAAAAATCCCCAACTAGGATTTGAAATTAAAGAACAAATAGAAGATTTAAATAGCCAAGAAATCGAACGTTTATATCAAATTGTTCTAAAAAATAACATTAATCTCATCGTTATTCCAAGACATCTTAAAGCTAACAAAGAAGCCTCTTCTGTTTTATATAATCTTTTAGAAGATGGGATAGAAATTTGGGACATACCAAAACTTTACGAAGAAATTTTTCAGAAATTACCACTGGAAGAAATAGAGGAAACCTGGTTTTTGGAAAATCTTCAGAATCAAAAAAGATTTTATGATAATTTAAAGCGTGGAACAGAAGCTGTTTTAGCCATTATTATTTTCATTGTCCTTCTTCCCCTAGAAATATTAATTGCTATTTTAATAAAATTAACTTCTAAGGGGAAAATAATTTATAAGCAAAAAAGGGTTGGAGAACTAGGAGAAATTTTTAATTTATATAAATTCAGAACAATGAGAGAAGATGCTGAAATCGACGGACCAAAATGGTCACAAAAAAATGACACTCGAGTAACTGGTATCGGCAAAATATTAAGAGCTTCTCATTTAGACGAGCTGCCTCAATTAGTTAATATCATAAAAGGAAATTTGTCTTTCGTTGGGCCAAGACCAGAACGTCCAGAATTTGTTGCTGAATTAGAAAAACATATTCCTTACTACAATTTACGCCATTTAATAAAACCGGGGCTAACCGGCTGGGCTCAAATAAACTATAGATACGGATCATCTCAGGAAGATTCTCGAGAAAAATTAAGATACGATCTTTATTATTTAAAAAATAGATCTATATTTTTAGACCTATTAATTTTAATCAAAACTTTAAAGTTTTTCTTTGTTAATAATGAATAAAAAGATAGATAAAAAACAAGATAAAAAGATAAAAAAAGATATAAGCAAAACTTATTTTAAATAAATTAGATAAGCCTGACCATCAGTAAAAAATTTATCGCCAACGAAATTATAGCCAATTTCTGGTTGAGTAAATTGAATTTTTTGATATTGAGAGACAACCCCAGCCTTAAGCAGACTAGAAAATACATAATCTCTTTCCGCATCTATATTTGGAGAAATACGATGAGAAATAAGATACCACTTTAAACCATCATCTAAACTTGCAGTGCCAACATATATCCAACTGCCATCGGTAGAGAAACCGGTTTGCCAAAACCGAGCATGATGTCTTTCGTAAACACTTGAAGAAGATAAGGGCTCCTCAAAACCAAAACTATTTACTTGAGAATTCCAAAACGATGGGCTCATTGGAGCTTGATTATAACCGCGGTGCCAAAAAGCAGCCTGAAAGAATTTAGTTAAAGAAATTAAATTAATTCTATCAGCACTAAACCAACCGGCTTTTTGAAAATCATCAATTAGCGACTTACTCGAAGAAGCCACAATAATAAAAGAAATCGGCTCTTGATTAGTTCCAACTAAAGTTTCGGTATATCTTGGCAAATTATAATCATTAAATAAAGCTAATGGATTATTAACCGACTCTTTCTTGAGTAAGTTGACATTAAGAGGAGTAGGATTAAAACTAAAAGCAAAAGCAAAGCAAAAAACTAATTCCATTATTATTAATCCAATAATTATTTTTTTATGCTTACTGCTAATTTCATTTTTTTGTTTATCTAAATTTTTAAAATCAAACCATTTAATAATACCTATTCCTAAAATAAGCCATAAAGCACCGAGCAAATATCCACCCACAACATCACTTAGAAAATGAACCCCCAAATAAATCCGGCTAAATCCAATAGCTAATATAAACAAGATGAAAAAAATTAGAACTCCAGCTTTAGCTTTCCAACTTTTAACCAAACGCCATAAAATATAGGCTAAAAATCCGTAAAAAGCGACAGCTATTACTCCATGTCCGCTCGGAAAAGAATATGATTTTTCTAAATACCAAGCAACATCCGGCCTTGGCCGACTAAAAATTATCTTTGCCAGAGCCTCAAACCACCATGCCCCTAAAACAGTTACTAATAAAGCAATAATATAATCTTTTCTTTTTAAAATTAGAAAAATTATCAACAATACCACCACCAGACTACTAACTATCGGCCATATTCCCCAAGCGGTTATCCAAAGAAAAAGATGAATATATTTAGGGCTTCTAAAGGCATATAAAAGATTCTCTATCCTCGTATCAGCCAAAACTATAGCGTCTTGATTAATTAAATCCTCAATAATACCAGAGAACAAAAATAAAATATAAAGAAAAGCAACAACTAATATTGTTAAAGTTAAACCCCAAAACTCATCTCTTTTAAAACGCTTTTTTAAAAAATTAGATGTTTTTTGATATTGAATCTTTGCTTTTCTAAAAAATTTATTATTAGTATCAATTGCCATAGACTAGAGTTTTTGAAAATTATTCTAAATTTATCCTTGGTTTTTTCTAATTAAATTTAAAGCTTCTGATAAAGATTTATCGGGATATTTTTTTGTCGCTTTTATAACCTCTGCTACTTCAACTTTAACAATGTTATTATCACTAAATTTAACATCAATAGTGTCTCGCTTAGGAATATAATGAGTTTCTTTTTTGCCATTAATTTCAACGGGAATCAAAAAATATTCTTCGTTTTGTTTTATATCAGGATTCTGCTCTAAAACTTCTCTCATACTTTCCGGTTTTATCTTTTGTCCGTCGAATAAATTTTGATGGCTTTCTTTCATACCTCATTATACTAATAATAAAAATTAGATTGTTCAAGAAAATGCCTTGATTACCTCAAGGCATTTTCCTAGGCATTTCCAGAAATAATTATTGTGTTTGCCTGCAAATTATTTTTAAAAAATTAAGAAAGATGATTAGAGACAAGCTTTGTCATCTCAAACATACTGACGGTTGTTTTCCCGCCAAATACTTTCTTTAAATTTTCGTCGGCATTGATATTGCGCTTATTTTTGGGATCTTGAAGGTTGTGTTTTTTAATATACGCCCAAAGCGCTTTAACAACTTCCGATCTTGGCATCGGTCCCTTGCCAACTACAGCAGCCAATTCCGGACTGATGTTCATCGGCTTCATAAATGCAGAATTACTTTTTGCCATATTGTTTAATTAAGATACTCTTCTAATGTTATCCGACCTTTCAAATCAATAATAACCAATAATAAGAAATGGTCAAATCAAACTATTTTAAATTATTAACTTTTTCCTATTAATCTAATTTGACAATTTCTTAAAAAATTATATACTAAAATTAGTTATTTGGGGAGGATATATGAACGAAAAAAATAATAAAATAGATAAAGAGTGGTGTATCTGCTGGATAGACGCCATTCCTATAGCGATTGGTTATATTGTAGAAGAAAAACCAGAACCAGAAGGAATTGTCAAGGTAAAATATTCCGAAGAGCAAAGGCACGAACCGGCTCTTTGGAATAAGAAGAATATTAAAAGATTCCAAACGATTACAGAGATGATTGAGTATATAAGATTAATTGATGACCCAAGACTCAAAAACCTTCTTAAAAATATCGATAAAAAATTTCCCTCTAAAAAAGAAGAAATTAGAAAAATATTCTTCTAGAAACTTAGGTACCTAATTAAAATTTAAGCGTAAGTTTTTAAACTTACGCTTTTTTATTAAAAAATCGATAAGCATCTTGGAATTATTAGGTTATTTAAATACGAATCGACGTTTTTGAACAACAATCCGAATTTTAAAAATAGCGCATTGTATTTTAAAAAAGGTTTCTAGATTTATAAATATCTTAAGAATTTGTTATTTTTATCTACTAAAATATTAATCGGCTTAATAGGCTTATCGGTTAGTTCAAATCCCATCACTATAATTTCTTCTCCTTTCTTAATAAGATGGGCTGCTGCGCCATTCATACAAATTATCCCTGAATTGCGTTTCCCTGCGATAATATAAGTTTCAAGACGAGCTCCAGAAGTATTACTTACTACTAAAACTTTTTCGCCAGGCCAAAAACCAGCTTTCTCGATAAGTTCTTCATCGATTGTAATACTACCGATATATCCCAAATCAGCCTCAGTAACAATTGCTTTATGAATTTTTGAATGTAAAACGAAACGCATTATTTTATCTACTCCCCCATTACCTTACCTAATGTTCTTGGCGATTTTTACCATCAGCCAAAAACCGGAATATTCCAATCTTTAAATTTATTTTATCAAAAAATGAAATAAATAAAAAGAAAAAAGAGTAGAATAAAAATAACTAGTAAACCTTTGGTAGATAAGCAGAAATGAAACTAAAATAATTTAATTGAAAAACTTGAAAGAATAAATTAAAAAAGTTATTTTTAAAATTAAGAATTTTTTGGAATAAAAAATTGTAAAGACAAAAAATATATTTATCGTAATTTTAAAAACAGAAAATGAAAAAAGTAATATTATTTGGTCATTCTTTAGAAGAGATTAGTCCGCTTATAAAAAAATATGGATTCGTGCTTTCTTCTAAAAAACAAGATGCTGATTTTGTTATTTGCTACGGAGGAGACGGCACATTAATGCTGGCAGAAGAAAAATATCCATCTTTACCAAAAATTCTTTTGAAAGGTAGTCGGATTTGTAAAAAATGTGAAAATGTTTCAAATGCGGAAATTTTATCTAAAGTTAAAAGTAATAAATTTAAAATAATAAAAATCTGGAAACTAGAAGCAAAGTTTGAAAATAAAAAAATTCTAGGCTTAAACGATATCGTCGTTCATAATGAAGATGCAAGACATGCCATTCGTTATGAGCTTTTTATTGATAATGTTTTAGTAAGAGATGAAATTATCGGAGATGGCGTTGTTATTTCCACCCCTTTTGGTTCTACAGGATACTACCGTTCAATTACTAAAAGTTATTTTGAAGAAGGAATTGGCTTAGCCTTTAATAATAGCACAGAGGCAATTGATCATCTTGTTTTAAACGAAAAAAGAAAAATTAAAATTTTAATTAAAAGAGGACCAGCGATAGTATACGCTGATAATCAAAGCCAAAATTTTATTTTAGAAGAAAATCATTTCGTTGAAATAACAAAATCTAAAAATTACGCCAAAATAGTAAGAGTAAAGTAAAAAAGTAACGAGATTCGCCCGCGACTAAATTTTTTGCCCTCGCAAAAAATTATCTATACACCGGCTCGTTTTGATTTTTGGCTAAAAATCAGGACTCCGCCGTTCGAATTCTATCTTCAAACAAGATAATCC
>Ga0078972_1007440_pt1 | contig 24313 bp, 18 predicted proteins | sample YelNatPaOPGAMG01_FD_67568 | JGI IMG/M metagenome (GOLD analysis project Ga0078972, IMG submission 67568) | Hot spring thermophilic microbial communities from Obsidian Pool, Yellowstone National Park, USA - OP-RAMG-01 (SPADES assembly) (version 2) | ecosystem: Environmental > Aquatic > Thermal...
GACGAATGAGGAATCCCATTATTTCAGTAATGTAGTATAAAGTGACAAACATTTTTTATTTCTTTCCTGTCATAATAAGTGCAATCCACTTTCTGAATAAATTATTATCCGGACAATAGTGTTAAATTTTGACTAATAGTACACTTTTATGACTGAACGTTCAGTCAAAGATAAAACATAAATTTTTGCTATGCAAATAATTTCGAAAAATATTTACTGTTGTATTCCCCCGGTAAGTTTTATATAGTTTTCAACAACAGGCTCGAGTTCTGCTTTATGCCTGAGGTAGAAGGCTACATTACTTTTTCTTGCAAGGGCATCATCTTTAATGGCAGCAATTATTTTTGCATTTTCCTTTTCCTCCGCAGTTGTGGGAGTAAAATTAATTTCGGGCATTTCAATGCCATCGGGATATTCGCTGTCGGCACGTGCTTTCATCAGGGATGCTTTAAAAAGATCATATTTTTCTTCGGAGATTCCGGCCTTTTTAAGGCTATTTATGGTATTTTCATCAAGGTTACCGGATCCTCCGGAAGAAAAAACCCTTTCGAGGAGGCTAAGCCCGGCCTGATCTTTGAGGATTTTGGATGGTTTTTCATGGCCGTTGTGTTTTAATGTTTTTCTTATCCTGTGTGGTATTAAGTAAAGGGAACAGAAAGAGTGCTGAAAACAAAAATGCTGTTCTCATGGCGCAATAATCAGGTTATACAATAAATACTATAACCCATAGCAGGAGGGCGGATTTTGAGTAATAAAATGATAATTTTAAAAAAGGAAGTGCAAAAATTTCTTTGCGATTTCCATCAAAAGATCAATAAATTTTCAGGAGTTTATAAGGAGATTAGCCGTTATCTGCCCGTAAGCAGATATAAAAGGCCTGCAAGGAAGCCTGCAAAAAGCAGACAGATAATTTTGGTTTAAGGATAATATTGTATATTAAAAACTTTTTACGGTGAACCTTAAATTTCAATAAGAGTGCTGCGTTGGTCATTTTCAAACAGACTTCTTATATGGTCATCCATTGTGAAGTATATTATCTGCCAGCCACTTCCGGCAAGTTTGCTGATTGAATTCACAAGCAGGCGTCTTCTGTCATAATCGGAATGTTGAAATGCATCATCAAAGATCAGGAAAGCGGAATCCTGTTTTAACAAACGTTTTAGAAAACCTATTCTAAGTGTTATCATTACCTGTTCGCGGGCTCCGGTACTGAGATCTTTAAGATAAAAATCATTAGAATCGTCGGAAATTATTATTCCTGAATCATTAAAGGACAGTCTTTTATACCGGCCTGTGAGTTCATAAAGCAGACTGCTAAATTCGGGTGAATTAAGAACTTCGGTTATTTTGGTATCTTCTTCCTGCTGAAGTTCAGTTACTGCGTCGTGTAATAACCGGCCTGCCAGAATATCGGCTTTTATATCTTGTATGTCCTGAATGACTTCTTCTTTTTTCCGGTATAACAGATCTATCAGCTCTGACCACCCTGTGCTCGTTTCAGCACCGGTAACAGATATGAGCTCTTTTTCAAGGCTCCGGAGCCTCTCTTCCTCTTTCTGAAGTGCCTCGATATTTAATTGTATTTCTTTTTCTAATATTTCAAAATCTGTCTGCGAATATTCAATCCCCGGGTTATTGATTTCGTATGCTTTCTCATCTACACCAAGCCCTTCAAGTTGCCCCCTGATATTTACAATCCGTTGTGACAGTAATTTTCTTTTATTCATCAACTCCTGTAATCTTTTTTCCCATGCTTCCTCAGTCACTTCTTCTGATGTCATGGATTTTAAAATAGTTCTGATTTCATCGCCTGCCTTTATTATCCTTTCTTCTATTTTCTTTTTCTCGAGTTCTTTTTTATATACCTGTTTTTTCAGTTCATAAAGCCCTGCATGTTGTTTTTCCGCTTCAGCAAGTTTATTTTTGTCAAAATCTATTCCGGGATCCTGAACTTCAAACTGGTTTTCATCAATTTCCAGACCTGTAAATTTTTCTTTTAATTCTAGTTTCTTTTCAATCAATGAACTTCTTTCCTGTTTAAGATCAGACAAATATCTGTTCCACTCTTTTTCTTCAGGTATAAAACCTTTTAGCCTGTTAAATGCATCATGAATATTCTGTTGATAATTATTATATTCTGTCTCAAGTGTTTTCAGTTCACTTTGATATAATTCAAGCTTGTTGTGGTATTTTTCCTGTTCGTTCAGAATTGTTTCGAGCAGGGAAATATTCTTAAGTTCTTTACCAAAACGGTTTCTGAATTCAGTACAGATGCCTTCAAATTCCCGGTTCAATCTGAAATTGGTTACCGACTTTCTGAACTGGAAAAAATAATATATAAATGATGCAAAACCGATTGTAATCAGCAACAATCCGGTAATTTTCTGATTAAACAGTAATGTTCCTATGCCTGCGGCAAAAACTGTCAGAGCCAGTGCAAAGACAAAAGTTGATGGTTTTCGGGATGTCTCAGTTGTTGACAGAAATTTCAGGTAATTTTCTTTTGCTGATTTCAGCCAGTTGTAGTCTGTGGATTTTTCGTGATACTCTTTTGCCAGTTCCCGGCGGGAGAGAAGTTCATTTCTTTTGTCGTTGTATTTTGAAATATTGTTTTCGAGCCTGTTTAATTCTTCTTCCGGAAGTTTTGATAATTTTTTTTCAATTTCTTTTATCTCTCCGGCTATAAGATAGGCCGTATGCCGTTTTGCCTTTATCAACAGATTAATTTTCCCTTCGAGGTCAGTTAATGTTTTTGTATCCTCTGAAATTTCCTCGAGTTCCTTAATCAGGGATTCTCTCAGTTGGAGGTCTTTATTGTAGTTCTTTATAAGTTCGTTTAACCTTGCTATATTTTGTTCTGGTATTCCGGATAGTTCATTGTCAAGTTTTTGGGCTTCCTGAGATAAAACATAGGCTTTATATCTACGGGCCCTGAGAATTTTTTCCTTATGCTGTTTCAGTTTTTCATCTTTAAGTTTCAGGTCTTTAATCACTCCTTGTTTTGACTCGCTGTTAAGCCGGGAGATACACTCGTCAATTTTCTGCAGCTGTTCAAGTTTATTGTAATAATCTTTACCAGTGCCTTTTCTGTCAATAATAATATCGTTATTAATAATGGCCTGTTTTACTGTTGGTTTGATTTTATTGTCAATGGCGTCCAGAATCCGGCGGGAGGAAAGCAAATCCTTGATTGAATCTTTATCTATGCCGGCCTCATCCTGGGTTATTTTGGTTTCTCCTTCCTTAACAACAAGAAGTTTAAGGAGTGCTGATGGAAGGCCTCGCGGGTCTTTTTCAAAAAAATTTTCCAGCTTAACATGCTTTTCAGGCTTAAAGTCAATTGACTTTTCCTCAAGTCCGGTTACAGTAACTTTGCCTTTACCTGTTTCACGCAGGTATCCCCATGGCTTCCTGTTGTTAAAAAGGCATCGTATAATAAATTCAACAAGAAAAGATTTTCCCTGCTCATTTTTGCCATAAATGAGATTCAGATCGCCAAATTCCTGGTTGAATTTCCTGATTGGTCCACAATCTTCTGCAACTATACCTTTTATTTTAATTCCCATTTTTTAACTTTCGAATATTAATTTCATAGCTTTATCCAGTATCTTTTCTTTCGGAAAATCAGGGTGTAATTCTTCAATTTTTGATCTTACTCTTTCGAGAAGGGTAATCCGTTCGTCATATGTGTCTTTTATAACTCCGGCCTCTGATATATCAGGTTCTTCATCATTATATAACTTAATATTTAGTTCATCCAGATAACCGGATATTTCATTTTTCAGTTTATTGATGTCACGGGTGAAACCTGTTATCTTTAGTCTCAGGCGTACAATACTTTTTTCGTTAGGGTCGAGATTCCAGCCGGCAATCATTCTGTCAATAGATTCTTTTATAAGATGAATTTCATTTTCAACAGGAAATGTAATAATGTTTTCGTTAAAGAAAATCACCCCGGTTTTAACAGGCAACGTTTCGAAGCTGTTATCACCCGAATAATAAATAATAAATCTTCTCTTACCTGTTTCGTTGATATCAAGGCCACAGGGAGAACCCGGGTAAACAATACGGCCTGATTCAAGAGGTTTATGAATATGTCCGAGTATAACTTTCAGGGGATTGAATTTGTTTATAGCTGCGCCTGACAGAGGCATATAGATACCCGGTTCATATGGATTAGCCTGTCTGTTAGATGCGCAATAATCCCCGTGACCTGTAAGCAACCATCTCTCTGGCAGAGCATTATTGTGTGCAAATTCTGTTAAAGCCTCGTCCATTGTCTTTGCAGGGTCGTACGGAAGAAACAGGAGGGAAAAGTTATCAAATGTCTTTATTTCCGGTTTATCAATTACTTCAATATTGCCTGCTGTAAAAAACTTTTTGCTGATGTCAGGATCATGATTGCCGGGCAAAACAGTAACCGTGACAGATTGGTATTTTAAACATAAAGTATTGAAGTCGTTATAATTATTTGCTTCTTTATTAAAAGTATCACCGGCAATTATAAGATGTTTTATTCCAGTTTGTTTCAGTTCCTGAAAAATATATTCAAGGGCACTGAATCTTTCAGGTGTTTCATTTATTGTTTTAAGGTGAAGGTCAGAAGTAAAAGCAATTTTCATTTTAATAGATTTTGAAAATTAGTTTTCAGGTCTGAATACAATGTCAGCGACATCCGCTTTGCCGAAAAAGTTACGGGACACTTTACGTATATCATTTACAGTAAGCTTTTTGAGGATTTTTTCATAGTTTTCGGGTGCGTTGGTATCCATACCGGTATAATAGTAGAGATAAAGGGTATTCATCCAGTAATTATTGTGCATTTTAGCTTCTTCTCTTGTTTTGAGTAAATTATTTACGGCTTTTTGAAGGTTTTCTTCAGAGGGGCCTCGGTTTACAAGTTTGTTTATTTCATTATATACAATTGTTTTCAGAGAATCTGCTCGTTTCGGATCGCAGTCGAACATAATCAGGCCCTGTGCATTCTGGTAAGGATAGCGCTGTGATGAAAGTGCCACAGAGACGCCGTATGTACCACCTGCTTCTTCCCTGACTTTTTCAGTGAAAACTATATCAAGAATATTATTTATTACTTTCAGGCATACATTATTATATGCGTTATACGGGAAATCTGCAGAGTGACTAATAAAAACAGTAGCTTTGGGGACTGTAAGGGGGATCTTTACATCTCTTATAAATTTACCTTTCGGGGGTCTTATATTTCTGTCTATAAAATTTTCCCTTATGGCTGCAGAGGGCAATGATCCAATATATTTTTCAGCAAATGTTTTTACAATTTCTTCTTCGACATTTCCGACTATAAAAAAGACAAAGTCAGCAGCGTTTAAAAAGCGTTCCCTGTAGATTTTTTCAATTTTGTCAAAATCCACTTTTTCAAGCATATTGTTATTAAGTACAATTGTGCGGGGGTTATAGTTTGTGAGATAGAGCGAAACGGAATCCTGCATTATTTTCGACGGATCTTTTGCCAAGCTGGAAACAAATGCGGCGTATCTTGACATTATGGCATTATGGGCTTCTCTATCAAACCTTGGATTGGTAAATCTGAGATATAGCAGCTGCATCATGGTTTCAAAATCCTTCGGGGTAGATGAGCCGTTAATTGTTTCTGTAAGCTGGTTCAGTGACACGGTTACCGTAGCCTTTTTACCTGCCAGCATTTTCTGAAGTGTAATGTTGTCGAATTCCCCGAGCCCATACATTATTATTACAGCAGGGAGCATTGTTGCAGATGGCAGGAAATCAGTTTCATAAAGCGAAGAGCCTCCGGGGCTGTAGGCAGTCAGGAGCACATTGTCTTTTTCATAATCAGCTTTCCGGTAAACAACTCTTGCACCATTGCCGAGTGTCCATTCAACTGCACCGAATTGTTTGAGAGGAATAATTTTCTTTATTCCCGAACCTTTCAGTTCATTTTTTATAAGTGTTTCACCCAGTTCAGCATCCTTGTAAGGCTCAATCGCTGAAGAAATAATGCGGTTAATTATTTCTTTTGCTTCATTTTCAGAAAGGTGTTTTATTCCATCTGAATCCTGCCCCTGTATTACTATTACACTGTTGTCGGTTCTAACCAGATTTTTATAGAATGATGAAATTTCCTCAGCGGATATAGATTGTATTTCAATTTTTGCAAATTCATATTCAAAGTCAACAGAAACAAGAGGTTCCCCGTTAAGAAAATATTCCTGAATGTCGTTAAGAAAATCATCATTCGGAATTTTATCCTTTTGTTTATAATAGTTTTCGTATGAAGTCAGCAGGTTTGCCCTGGCACGTTCGAGTTCGCCTTTTGTAAATCCATATCGTCGGGCTCTTTCAACTTCAGTATAAATGGCTTCGAGGGCAACATCTTCCTTATTGGGGTTAGCAGCAGCACTTATTACGAGTGCATCAACTCCTCTTACAAACCCTGAATAATTTATTGTCCCTGAAATAAAGGGAGGATTCCCCTTTTGCAGTAGTTCACTTATTCTTACCGACAGCATATTGTTCATAAGCTTTATCAGTAATTGTTGTCTGATGTAGGAAAGATTTTTTTCTGATGGCTCCACTGACTTATGTTTGATGAATATTGCGACAGAGTTTTGTGGTGCTTCTTTATCAGTAGCAAGAACATAAAGCATTTCTTTATGGTAAGGCACTTCAAAAGATGGTCTTGGCTCGGGGTTAACCGGTTTGTCCAGTTTTGAAAAGAGCTCTTTGACTTTTTTCTCCATTTCACCGGCGTCAAAATCGCCCACAATTGCAACAGCCTGAAGGTCAGGCCGATACCACTTAGAATAAAATTCTTTTATATCAGGTGATTTGAAATTTCTGATGACTTCAAGGTCACCGATTATATCTCTAATCTCATACTTTGAACCTTTAAGTATTACGGGAAGGTATTTTTCCATCATTCTGAAGCTTGCATCGCGGCGGGTTCTCCATTCTTCTATGATTACACCTCTTTCAGCGTCTATCTCCTTATCAGTAAGGCTTATAAAATCTGACCAATCGTAAAGGATCATAAGGCAGGTATCTAAAAGTCCCGGCGAATCAACAGGTATGTCGCTAAGGTTGTAGACTGTTTCCTCATAGCCTGTATAGGCGTTTATATTTCGGCCGAATGCCACGCCATGTTTTTCGAGGGAGCTGATTATAGTTTTTCCCGGGAACCTTTCTGTGCCGTTGAATGCCATATGTTCAAGAAAATGAGCAAGTCCGTCCTGTTTATCATTTTCAAGAAGTGCTCCTACATTCTGGATAAAGTAGAAACTTGCTCTTTTCTGCGGCTCACTGTTGTGTTTTACAAAATAGGTTAGTCCGTTCGGTAATTTTCCGGTTCTTATTTCAGGGTCAACCGCAGGGAAGGATGTAAGGTCAAACTGAGCTTTTGCAAATAAAGATGCTAACACAATTGCTGTTACAGCAAGGATAAATCTTTTTGGGTTCATAGTCAATTGATATTTATTTAAAACAGGGATGTATTGCAGCTGTTTGAGATTATAGGATTTAAATTTCTGAAAAAATTTTCTGCCTTCCAAAAAATTTGTATATATTACTTAAGAGTAACCCCGATAGAAATAAAAATTAGATGACAGAATGTTTCAGAACAAGCCATGCAATTCGGCATTTATCTTATCTATAACCTCACTAAGATGATCCGGATTGTTGGGGAAATCATAGTGATCAGCCTCAATAATCAGAAGTCGTCCCAGATCATAAGTTTCAATCCATGCTTCATATCTTTCGTTTAGTCTTTTAAGGTAATCCAGTCGTATAGAACTTTCGTATTCCCTGCCTCTTTTTTGAATCTGGCTTACCAGTGTAGGGACAGAAGCCCTCAGGTAGAGAAGAAGATCGGGTGGCTGGATAAAAGAACACATAAGTTTAAAAAGGCTGATATAATTCTCAAAGTCACGGGTGGACATCAGACCCATTGCATGGAGGTTGGGTGCGAATATGTAAGCATCTTCATAAATTGTACGATCCTGAATTACTGTTTTGTCTGATTTCCGGATTTCGATTATCTGACTGAAGCGTGAATTAAGAAAATAAATCTGCAGATTAAACGACCATCTCTGCATATCCTCATAAAAGTCATTCAGGTAAGGATTATCTTCTACATCCTCGTAATGGGGTATCCAGCCGTAGTGTTTTGCCAGAAGTCCTGCAAGAGTTGTTTTACCTGACCCTATATTGCCAGCAATTGCAATGTGCATGGTGTAGTTATTTAGGTTTGTAAAATTAACAAATATATTACGCTTTTTATATTGCGTATTAAATGTAAAAAACTTTTTCTGTCATTCAGGGATTTTGAAAATCAGCAATGCGGTAAAGGTCTTCAAGGTATTCACGGTTGTTTGAAAGCCTTGGTACCTTATGTTGTCCGCCCAGTTTATTTTTTTCCTTCATCCATCTGTAAAAAGTTCCTTTAGGTACGGAATGTACAACAGGCATCTGAAGATTTAAATCCTTAAAGCGTTTGGCTTCATAGTCGGAATTTACTGTTTTAAGGGCTTCATCAAGTTTTTCAGTAAAGATTTTAAGATCTTCCGGTTCTCTTTCGAATTCAATCAGCCATTCATGACATCCTTTGGTTGATGTTCCTGTAAATACTGGCCCGGCAGTATATTCAAGGATTATTGCCCCGGTAGCCCTGCATGCGCTCTCAATGGCTTTTTCTGCATTATCCACAATCAATTCTTCACCGAAGACATTTATATAGTTTTTTGTACGACCTGAGATAATGAACTTATGCGGAAACAAGGATGTGAACCTGATAGTGTCGCCGATAAGGTATCTCCATAATCCGCCATTGGTGGATATAATCATGGCATAATTGATCCCTTTCGTTAATTCTCCTGCAGTCAATGCCTTCTGATCTGAAAGTTTTATATTATCAACAGGTATAAATTCATAAAATATTCCATTATCAAGCATCAGAAGCATGTCATTTGATGATAAGTCATCCTGAATACCGAAGAATCCTTCTGATGCATTGAAAGTTTCCATATAATTAAACTGGCTATCGCGGATATAATGACGGAATAGTTCTCTATAAGGAGTGAAGCTGACACCACCATGAAAAAACACTTCCAGTTCCGGCCAAACTTCTTTCAGGTCAGATTTGCCGGTATATTCAAGTATCTGTTTTATAAGAACAAGGAACCATGAAGGAACACCTGACAGACTTGTTACATTTTGTTTTACGGTTATCCGGGTTATTAAATTGAGCTTCCTTTCAAAATCATCAATAAGTGCAATTTTTTTCGAGGGTGTTCTGATAAATCCAAACCACCATGGTGTGTTCTCGATCAATATTGCTGAAAGGTCTCCTGATAATGATTTGTTACTGAAATTGTTTATTTTATGGCTTCCACCGAGAATCAAACCTTTGCCGTTGAAAATTCTGGAACCCGGTTTGTTGTTCATATATAGAGCAATTACATCCCTGCCTCCCTGATAATGGCACTCTTTAAGTGATTCTTTAGTAACCGGTATAAATTTGCTTCTGGTACCGGTTGTTCCTGATGATTTTGCAAACCATTTTACCTCTCCTGGCCATAAAAGATTTTTTTCTCCGTTCCTGAGTCTTTCAACATATGGTAAAATATCCTCATATTTCTGAACCGGAACTCTTTCCTGAAAATCTTTTACAGTTCTGATTGCCTGATAGTTATGTGAAACTCCCCATTCTGTTGTAGCAGCATGATTAATCAGTTTTCTGAAAACAGTTTCCTGCACTTCCACAGGGTTTTTCCTGAAAAAATCTATCTGGCTCAGCCTTTTTTTTGTTATCTGATTTGCTATTGATGAAATTATTGCCATTGAGTTGCTTTTCACAGTTGGTAAAGATCGTTAATAATTTTTCATAAATGATATTAAGATGAACCATATTGAAAGACTTCCTTCAGAACTTCAAGTGAATTAATTTTTTTCAGTGAAGGGAAGTGAAGTGAATAATATTGCAGCAACGCTGATAATACATCATCCCTTACCTGGCCTGTCAATGGAATATTTTTTATATCATCCCAGGATGCGCTGAAAACCTGCGCCAAAACCTCCGGTACCTCTCCTGAAATATAATATCCATGTACAGGGGGAACTTCAGTAAAACTGCCATTTATAAAGTCAAAAATGTTTTGACCCGTATCTTTTCTTTTACCGGGTTCAATGCCAAGGTAACTGCATAATCCTGAAAGAAAGGCAATATGAAAATTCGGAATACCTGTTTTACATCTGTCAAAATATTTAACTGAATTAATAAGATAGCTGAACAATTCCTTCTGGGGAGTCTCTTCTCTCAGAACTGAAGTGAGAACTTCTCCGATAAACAATGCTATTGAACTTTTAATCAAATTGTTATATATATCGGTAGGCGTATAAATGACCGAAAGTTCTTTAAGTGACTGGATCTCTCTAAATTCTTTGTAATAAATTACCAGATCGTTTACTGAGAGGGGCTGAAGATAAATGTTGTGTTTGCCTTTTTTTCTGTTTCCGGCGCCTCTGATCATTACCGGCAAACGACCAAACTTTTCTGTAAAAAAATGTGTAATTATACTTGAATCAGAGTATTTGAAATGATAAAGCACTATCCCCGCGGTTCTCTCAATCATTACATTTTTTTTCAAAATTAGTTATTAAAACGAAATTAAAGTAGCGGGAAATACCTGTTATTTAATTTTTGTATATTTACGCATTAACCTCTAAATAAATATGATTTCAACAGATAACCAAGAACTTGTAAGAAGAATTGCAAAGCTGGCCAGGCAAACTCAGGAACTTGAAGAACATATAAAAAAGCTTGAAAAAGAAAATGCGAAGCTTATTAAGGAACTTGAGAAATATAAGTCTCTTGCAGAGAAACTGTCGCCTGAAGCTCTGAAAGAAGAAGGGGAGAAAAAAGAGAAGTCGCTGAAGTTTAATATGGCGACTGTTCTGTTTGCCGACATTCATGGATTTTCGAAACTGGTTGAAGAAATGGATTCCACATCTGTAATGGACGAACTTGATGAGATACTACTTGAATTTGACAGAATAACCTGCAGTTATAAAATCGAAAAAATTAAAACCATTGGTGATACCTATATGTGTGCCGGAGGGATTCCGGTTAAAAATATAACTAATCCTATAGATGTCGTTATGGCTGCTATGTCCATGAGAAATTACCTGCATGATTTTGAAAGCAAAAGGCGTGATCTGGAGAAAAGAATATGGGATCTGAAAATAGGTATTCATACCGGTCCGGTAACTGCCACAGTAACAGGGAAAAAGAAAGTGAGTTATGACATAAAAGGAGATACTGTCAATACAGCAAGCCGTATTCAGGCAGTTTCAGAGAAAGGATCCATCCTGATTTCGGTGATGACGTATGAACTTGTAAAAGAATTTTTTGATTGCGTTTATTTCGGTAAACTACCGGTAAAATATAAAGGTGATTTGCAGATTTTTGAGGTAAAAGGATTGAAACCTGAGTTCTCAGTAAATGGTGAGGGTAAATTGCCTAATGATGCTTTCAGAATAAAATTTGGACTTATTCAGTTTACCGATATTCAGGAAATAATACTCGATAAGCTTGAGAAAGAGCTGCCTCCGTATCTTTATTACCATAATGTTAAACATACTGTGGATGTGGTAACAGAGGTGGAACTTATAGGCTGGGCTGAAGGATGTACAGATGAGGAGATACTTTTACTAAAAACTGCTGCATTATTTCATGATGCAGGGCATACTATAGCTTACGATAATCATGAATTTTACGGAACACAACTGGCAAGGGATATGCTTCCGGAATATAATTATACTCCGGAGCAGATTGACCGTATATGTGAAATAATAATGGCAACAAAACTTCCTCCAAGGCCTAAAAACCTTCTTGAGGAAATAATCTGTGATTCTGACCTTGATTATCTTGGACGAAGTGATTTTATTCCTGTTTCAAACACTCTATATGAGGAACTTAAAGCACAGAATAAAGTAGGTACTCTCAACGACTGGAATAAGCTTCAGGTAAAATTTATTTCGGGTCACCAGTATTTTACCAAAACAGCAAGAAGTCTCAGGGAAGTCAACAAGCAACAACAGATTGAAAGAATACAGAGCCTGATTACTGATTAATCACGAGAACTTTTGTTACGGCACTGTTTCTCCCATCTTCGCTGGCGCAGAAAATAAGATATACTCCCGTTGAAACCCTTTCACCTGTATATGTTTTCAGGTTCCATGTTGCCTGACCCCCGTCGGACACTGTTTTATAGACAAGGTTACCACTTATATCGGTGATGCGTATGCTTGTATTTCGCATTAGTCCTGTAATAGTAAGGTTCCCTGTGTAATTTTCCCTTACCGGATTCGGGAAAGCATAAACGTTGCTGAAATTTTCTCCTCCTTTTGTCGCATCACCACGCACTGAAACAACACCTTTTGCGGTGCCTATCCATACCTCACCTGTTATATCGTCAACGGCTACACTTACTACCATATTTGAAAACAAGGGACTGTTATCTTCGTTGTAATTTACAAGTTTGGTAGTACCATCGGCTGAAAGAAGGTATACTCCTGAATTGTATGTACCCAGCCATTTACGGTTTGCGCCATCAACAGCTACCGAACTGATAATTTCTGTTCCAAGCATATAATCAGCCAGGCCTGAACCATCATTTCTTGGTACCTTCACCCTGAAAGCCCTGAGATCCTCGTCAAAAACCTTTGAAGGATTATAATAGATTGCAGGCCCCTGATCTGTTCCTACCCAGATATTTCCGTCGAGGTCTTCGGTTATACAGTAAACATTCGATATCACTTTACCGTCAGCATCTTTTATAAGCATCTGTTTGTATCTGTCGTCATTGAAGTTTTCAGGAGTTTTATTGTCATCAAAAACAAACAACCCGTAGCCTCTCGGAAGAACTATCCATTTGTATCCTGATGAACTGATTAATATATCTCCGATAGTTGGTGCATCAATGGTTACAGGAAATACAATCCACGTTTTATCCGGTTTAAGAACCTTGATGCTTGCGGGAACACCGGTCTGGGTTATCCAGAGGTTTCTTCCGTGGTCCATTGCCAGCCCGCATATCCTTGAATAGGGTTTACCGGGAATTATTGTCTGAAGAGGTGAATTTGAGTCATCATATTTTTTAGTCAGAGTTTTATTTTCATATTCAAGAAGGCCTGCCCCCCAGGTTGAAACCCAGAAGTGACTGGCATTTGCAGGATCGGGGAGAACCCTCAGAGCATCATGAAGGTCGTATGATATCTCCGAGTACCAGCTGTTATTTTCATGAATAAAAACCTGAAGAGGCCTCCATTGATTGTTCCATGCATTGTCAAGTGCACCCCCGCTTATGTATGTTTTACCGTTTGAATTTACAATGTTAATTACATTGTCGCTGTAAGGCCCTGGCAGATTCAGTTTAATAAAATTTGTCATATTTTCTCCCCTGATCAGCCCGTTGCTTTTGTCTGCTATCCAGATATCATTTCCATCTGATATTGCATGGGCAATATCCGGATTACCGGGATTATATGACGTGATTGATTTAATACATTGTCCAGCAGAATTATAAATTCTGACAATATTTTTTGAGGTTACCGTAAAGCCTCCGTTGTATATATCAAGCGACAGGTTTCTGATACCTGGCTGAACTGAAAAAACCAACGGACTTTTAATATTTTCCAGCACATATAATGTATCACTTCCGGAATTGTCAGATGAAAGGTTTGAAAACAATTTATTGTTAATACAGATTACCGAATTAAATGAAGATGCCGGATTTTTGAACGAGTTGATACGGTTCCAGTTACCCTGGTAAACCAGGCCCGGATTGTTAATGTCAGCATAAAACAAACCTGAAGATGTGGCAGCATATACTATTGTTCCCATGAATGCAATATCATATATTTCTGTGCCCTCATCTGCCGGATTCCATGTATCGTATATTTCCTTTCGTGCGATATCAAGAACAACAATTCCGAAACTGCTGGCCAAATAAGCATATTTGCCATTTGTTCTGATCCTGTATATTTCCTTTTTACCGGGAATATATTTTCTTTTTACTTCAGGAACGTTGTAGATATGATTGCTGCTCATTATATCAATGTTTGTGCTCTGATAGGCTATGATAAGTGATTTGTTTTCAGCTGACCATCCTATGGTGCTTATTCCTGTTTCTGAAAGTCCATGCACCTTGCTTGCTTTTCTCAGTTCATTAAATTCTTTGTTATAAATTATTAGTGAATTACCTGTTGATGCGTAGATTTCTTCTGAACCTGCAGCAATTACAGAAGCGGTATAGTAAGAGAGGTGATCCTGCCAGGAGCCTACAGGCCCCTGAGCCTTAATAAAAAGTGAAAGGTGCAGAAAAATTATTATAAAGCGGTAAATTTTCATACCTGATAAACTGAAAACATGTTCATTTTATTGCCGTTTAATAATGGAGAAGAAAATCTTTAAGTTTTTTAAATGCTTCAGCCCGGTGAGAAATCAGGTTTTTTTCTTCAAGAGTCATTTCAGCAAAAGTGCGCATATATCCATCGGGAAGAAAAACCGGGTCGTAGCCGAATCCTTCTTTTCCCCGCCTTTCGCGCAGTATGGTTCCGTTCACCCTTCCTTCGAAAAGGTATTCCCTGCCATTTTTTATCAGGGCAATAACAGTCCGGAACGCTGCTCTTCTGTCATCAGTATTCTTCATCATCTCAAGCACTTTGTCAATATTCCTGTCAAAGTCTTTTTCCTCACCTGCAAATCTTGCCGAAAAAACACCCGGAGCACCTCCCAGGGCATTTATTTCGAGCCCCGTATCATCAGCAAAAACATCCATCCCTGTAATTTTATTTATATATCTTGCTTTTGCCATAGCATTTTCTTCAAGGGTTGTAAAATCTTCGGGAATTTCACTGGCAATATTTAAATCATCAAGGCTTATAAGTTGTATATTTTCTCCAAGCAAAGCACTTATTTCTTTTAATTTATGATTATTATGTGTTGCAAAAATCAGTTTCATAATTGTATATTTTCAGTCAAAAATACTCAAATTTGTTGTTGCCCTTTTTTGTCCCGTCTTTAAATATTACATTTGAATAATGTTTCATTTTAGAACAGAAGATGGCAAAGTTTATAGTCCTGAATTTAATTTTCCTGGCAGGGTTATTAACCGGGAGTAGTTATGTCTTTGTTGGGCCACCATACATGCTTTCAGATGAAAATCGTGTACGGGTGGAAAAAATTTATGTCGGACATGATTCGATTTTACTTGATTATGACGATGAGACAGGAATAGTTAAACAATTAAAGAACAAAATAATTCTTAGCCGCAGAAACAACTTTATTTCATTTCAGGTTAAAGGGAACGACTCCTGTCTTTATAGTTTCATGCTCGGGAATTTTGACAGGGAATGGAGTCGCTGGCAAAAATCGTGTGTAAAGGAGTATATGAATCTGCCTGCCGGAAAATACTTTTTCAAAGTAAAATACATGGTACCTGGCCGGCCGGAAGGACACACTGAACCTGTCAGTTTTAAAGTGCTGCCTGCATGGTATTATTCTTTTCCCGCAATAAGTTTTTATATTCTGATATTTTTTATGATGGCATGGGCTGTTTATGAACAGCTTAACTACAGATTTACACGGACACAATATATGCTCGAACAGATAATAAATGCAAGGACTGAAGAACTGATTAAGGAAAAGGAAAAAACCGAAAGCCTGCTGGCAAATGTTCTTCCAAAGAATACTGCCGATGAGCTTATGGCAAAAGGTAAGGCAACAAAAATAAAATACAATTTTGTGACAGTACTTTTTTCAGATATCCAGGGATTTACAAAAATTGCAGAAGAGACCAATCCTGAAGTTCTTATTGATGAACTTGATAAATTCTTTTTTTATTTTGATTCGGTAGTTGAGAAGTACGGTATTGAAAAGATAAAGACAATAGGAGATGCTTATATGTGTGCAGGTGGAATACCTGAAAAAAACAGAACAAATCCCGTTGAGGTGGTTCTCGCTGCACTTGAGATGCAGGAATATATGAAACGATTAAAATCGTCATCCGAATATGAGGGCATGAAATTGTGGGATATCAGAATTGGCATTCATACAGGTACTGTAATTGCAGGGGTTGTAGGACAGAAAAAATTATCGTACGACATCTGGGGTGATACAGTGAATACTGCCAGCAGGATGGAATCTTCTGGAGAACCCGGAAAAATAAATATTTCTGGGACGACATACGAATTTGTCAAAGACTTTTTTGTCTGCAAATACAGAGGGAAAATGCCTGTCAAATATAAAGGTGAGATTGACATGTATTTTGTTGAAGGCATAAGGGAGGAACTATGTGACGAAAACAACAGGCCAAACAGGAAGTTTATCACAAAGATGAAAACACTGAAATTGAGTGATATTGAGGAATATGTTTTAAAATATTTTGATGATGAAGCTCCGCCAAACCTCTATTTTCATAACTCGGCCCTTGCCCGTAGTGTATGCAATCATGTTGACCTGCTTGCAAATGCAGAGCAGATTCCTGATGAAGATTATGTACCATTAAAACTTGCTGCTATTTTTCTTTTTACCGGGTATATTTCCGATTATGACAAACCTGCAGAAGCCTCATGCAGTATGATGGAGGAAATACTTCCCAGGTATGGTTTACTGAAGGAAGATGTAGAACTGACCCGAAAACTGATTATAAATTCTTTCAATGGAGTTCTTGAATCAATGTCAGACAAAATTCTGCACGATTCAAGGTATGATTATCTTGGAAGAGTTGATTATATTAAACTTATTGACAGGCTCCTGAGAGAAGAAACTGAATACGGGAAATTTGCCGGCATGGATGAATGGCTGCAGAACCAGAGAAAAATTCTGATTGAGCATGAATTTGTTACTGACACTGCAAAACTTTTAAGAAATATTACAGTGGAAGAGCAGATTGCACTGCTTCAGGAGTTTGGGAAAGGAATAAAGTAAAAGAAAAAATTATCATTTTTTCTTTTGTATTTTAACGTTACATTTGAGCGAAATTAATATTTGCTGATATGGAGCATTTTGACTGGAAAAATCTTCCATTTGGTTATTACAAGACAGATTACAATGTCAGGTACATTTACAGGGATGGTAAATGGGGTCCGATGGAAATTTCCGATTCGGAGTACATCAATATTCACATGGCTGCCACAGCTCTGCACTATGGACAGGAAGCCTTTGAAGGGCTTAAGGCATATATGGGGAAGGATGGCCGGGTAAGGCTTTTCAGATGGGAAGATAATGCAAAGCGGCTTATCAGTTCAGCAGCAGGTATTATTATGCCTGAAGTACCTATGGAGATGTTCAGGGAAGCAATTTTTACTGCAATAAAACTGAACAGCCGTTTTATTCCCCCGCATGGTTCGGGTGCATCTTTATATATAAGGCCATTGCTGATTGGGAGTGGTGCTGAAGTGGGTGTGAAACCTTCGGCCGAATATATTTTTATAGTTTTTGTAACACCGGTAGGCCCATATTTTAAAGATGGCATCAAACCGGTAAATATGCTAATTACCCGCGATGTGGACAGGGCTGCACCACAAGGTACTGGCTCTTTCAAAGTGGGAGGTAATTACGCTGCAAGCCTCAGGGCAGTTGTGGCTGCAAAGGAAAGCGGATATGCAACTGCTATTTTTCTTGATGCAAAGGAAAAGAAATATATTGATGAGTGTGGCCCGGCTAACTTTTTCGGAATAAAGGATAATACATATATAACCCCTAAATCTGAATCTATTCTCAATTCGATCACTAATATGAGTCTTATCCGTATTGCAGAGGATATGGGAATGAAGACCGAAAGACGCAAGATTCCGGTTGAAGAACTTGCCGAGTTTGAGGAAGCCGGAGCATGCGGTACGGCAGCAGTAATAACTCCGATTGCAAAAATTTTCGACCCCGGAACAAACAAAATATACGAATTTTGCAGGGATGGCAAACCGGGTCCGGTTACCATGGCTCTTTATAACAGGCTGACAGCAATTCAGTATGGCGATGAACCTGACCCTTACGGTTGGATTACCCTTGCTGACTGAAATTTAGTTTAATAATTGGTGTAATTCAGGAATGTTGACTATTTTTGAAGCCAAAACAGGCTGAAGTGAACAGAAAAGACCCGACGTTTTCAAAAATAAGACTGACGGGATCATATGTGACCCTTGTGATAAGCATATCGCTCGTTCTTTTTCTGCTGGGTATTCTTGGGCTTGTTTTAATCAACGCTCATGGATTATCTGATTATTTCAGGGAAAGCCTGTCATTTTCAGTGATGCTTGATGATGAAGCCAGGGAAGCAGATATCAGAATGCTCCAGAAGGATCTTGATGCAAAGGTGTATGTTAAAGCCACTGAATATATCTCAAAAGATGAAGCTGCAGCCAAACTTAAAGAAGACCTTGGCGAGGATTTTGTCAATTTTCTCGGATATAATCCACTGAGCCCTACAATTGATGTATACCTTCATGCTTCCTATACACACCCCGACAGTGTCGCAAAAATTGAAAAATATATTCTTGAATATCCTATTGTAAAAGAAGTATATTATCAGGAATCCCTGCTTTACCTTATTAATGAAAACGTACGTAAAATCAGTATTTTTCTTCTTGTTATCAGTCTGTTCCTGTTTACAATAGCTCTTACAATCATAAATAATACAATCAGATTATCAATATATTCGAAAAGATTTCTTATCAGAACCATGCAACTTGTTGGAGCCACAAGGGCTTTCATAAGGAAGCCGTTTCTTATAAGAAGTGCCGTTCACGGACTTATTGCAGCATTGATTGCAATGATTCTTTTAATGAGCCTTATATTCCTTATTGAAAAGGAATTTTTCCAGCTCATTTCATACAGGAGTATCAGCATGTTTGCAATTCTCGGAGCAGCTTTGATAATAACCGGAGTTATTTTATCTATTGTGTCATCATTCTTCTCAGTTAATAAATACCTTAGTATACCGGAAGATAAATTATATTACTGAAATATGGGAAAAAAAGAGACTTCAAGGGACAAAGCCGGGTTTGCGCTTCCCCCGGAGAACTATAAACTTATTGCAGTTGGTTTTGCAATTATAGTAATCGGATTTCTGCTCATGCTTGGTGGTAAGTCAGATAGCCCGAATAAATTCAGTGAAAATATTTTCAGTTTCAGACGGATTACACTTGCCCCGGTTGTGGTTCTTGCAGGCTTTGTCTTTGAAATATGGGCTATTATGAGAAAGCCCCGGAAAAAAGAAGAATAAATTTTAATCCTGACAGATGAATATTTTTGAGGCTGTTATCCTGGGTATCATTCAGGGTCTTACAGAGTTTTTACCTGTAAGCAGTTCCGGACATCTTGAGATTGCAAAGAGTGTTTTGGGTCTTAATGCTGAAAACAGTTTTTATTTTACAGTTGCAGTGCACGGAGCAACAGTATTGAGTACCATAGTGGTATTCCGAAAGGAAATTCTGGAACTTATTCTTGGCTCACTACAGTTGAGAATGAACCAGCAAACTTCATATATTATAAAGCTTCTGGTTTCAATGATTCCTGTAGGCCTGACAGGATTTTTCCTGAAAGACCAGATTGAATCTTTGTTCAGCGGCAATCTGATGCTTGTAGGAGTAATGCTTCTTATTACATCAGGATTATTGCTTGCAGGCCACATGGCAAAAGGCAGGGATAAAAACATCAGTTATACAGATGCAATTATTATAGGAATTGCACAGGCAGTAGCTGTAATCCCCGGAATATCGCGCTCTGGAGCAACAATTTCCACAGGGCTTCTTCTTGGGAACAGAAAAGATGAAATTGCAAGATTCTCTTTTCTTATGGTATTGATTCCTGTTATCGGTGCGAACCTGCTTGAAGCCGTATCTGGTGAAATAACCCAGGGGAATGCTGATTTGTCTGTTATTTTAACCGGTTTTATAACAGCATTTGTTTCCGGGTATTTTGCATGCCGGTGGATGATTGCCCTTGTGAGAAAAAGCAAAATGACATGGTTTTCAATTTATTGTGCTCTTGCCGGAATTTTATCAATAATTGCCGGATAGCTGAATGAAGGAAGAAAGAGAAAATATTTTTGAGAGGGGAGAGGTTCTGTTGTTTGATAAACCTGTTTACTGGACATCTTTCGATCTGGTAAACAAAGTGAGAATTATGATCAGGGAAACATTTGAAATGAAGAAAATAAAAGTTGGTCATGCAGGGACTCTTGATCCTCTGGCAACAGGATTAATGATATTGTGTACCGGGAAGGCAACAAAAAAAATTGAAGAGTACAGCGGTATGGATAAGGAATATGTTGCAGAGATATATCTTGGTGCAACAACTCCTTCATATGATCTTGAGACTGAGGTTGAAACTTCATATCCTACCGGTCATATAACGGCAAGGCTTGTAAAAAAGACACTGTCAGGTTTTATTGGTGAGCAGGAACAGATTCCTCCGGTTTTTTCTGCAAAGCTTGTCAGGGGTAAACGATTGTACGAATATGCGAGGAGAGGGATAAAAAAGGAAGCAAAACCTGTTAAGGTTAACTACAGGGAAATAAAACTTATTGAATTCAGGATGCCTGTAATAAAAGTCAAGGTACTTTGCAGTAAAGGTACTTACATAAGGGCTTTTGCAAGAGATATTGGAGATGCACTTGGAAGCGGTGCTTACCTGCTCTCACTGGTAAGAACCGCCATAGGGCCTTTTAGGATAGAAGAAGCTATGAATCTGGAGAAATTTGATTTTTTTTTAAAACAACTGAAACAAAAGGAAAATTACTTCGTATAAAGGTTTCATTTATTAGTGATATGATAGTTCAGAATAAATTAGATTTAGAGATAAAATTTTAAATACAGGGATAGGTATGAAATTATCACAATTCAGGTACACTTTGCCGCAGGAACTCATTGCATTATATCCTGCCCCCAACAGGGATGAATCGAGATTATTTGTTGTACACAGGGATACTGGAAAATTTGAACAACGGATTTTTAAAGAAATTGTGGACTATTTTGAAGAGCATGATGTTTTAGTGTTTAACAATACAAAGGTTTTTCCTGCCAGATTATATGGCAACAAGGAAAAGACCGGAGCAAAGATTGAAGTATTTCTTCTTCGTGAACTTAACCGTGAACAGAGGCTATGGGATGTACTTGTTGACCCGGCCAGAAAGATACGCATTGGCAACAAACTATATTTTGGTGAAAATGATATTCTTGTTGCTGAAGTTATAGACAATACAACATCAAGAGGAAGGACATTGAGGTTTCTTTATGACGGGCCCTATGAAGAGTTTAAAAAGACCCTGTACAGCCTCGGTGAAACACCACTGCCAAAGTTTATTAACAGAAAGGTGGAACCTGAAGACAGTGAAAGGTACCAGACAATCTTTGCCAAACATGAAGGTGCGGTAGCAGCACCTACAGCCGGACTTCATTTCAGCCGTGAGCTGCTTAAGAGACTTGAAATAAAAGGAGTTGAATTTGCAGAAATAACACTTCATGTTGGTCTTGGAAATTTCAGAAGCGTTGATGTTGAAGATCTGACAAAACATAAGGTTGATTCGGAAAGAATAATAATTACGGAGGAGGCAGCAAGAATAGTTAATAACGCCAAAGCTGAAAGACACAGAATATGTGCAGTCGGAACCACTGTGGTTAAAACTCTCGAAAGTTCGGTATCAACCGATGGATTGCTTAAACCTTTTGACGGGTGGACCAACAAATTCATTTTTCCGCCATATGACTTCAGAATACCTGATATGATGGTGACCAATTTCCACCTGCCTTATTCAACACTTCTGATGATGGTGGCAGCATTTGCCGGATATGATCTTTGCTTTGAAGCTTACCGCACAGCAGTTAAGGAGAAATACAGGTTCGGCACTTACGGCGATGCAATGCTGATTATCTGATTCCGGAATAAACAAAATATTGATACCTTAAATGGCCCGGCATTTTGTTTTTACCGGGCTTTTTTGGGCTAAACCTGTCATTGGTGGATTAAATGACACCGTCCGTCAAAATTTTTATCTGCCTTAAAAAATTAATGTTATATTTAACCTAAACTTTTAAAGATGCTGACTGCAACTTTAAGAGAGGTTTTATTGTCTTGAAAAAAGACAGATTATTAGTCCGTTAATAAATGTTTTTGAATGAACGGACAGGTGCGTGAAATTTTTAAATGCGGCCTTTTAAACATAGAGCAAGGCATGCATGTTTATTGTTTTAATATGGAATTGTTGAAGATAAAAACATCTGACATTTCTTGTTACTCTGAAAAGGGAGGGGTATCCCGGGATTATTTACCTGCATATAGCGGAAAGGCTCTGTGCAGGATTTTTATTTTTAAAAAGAAAAAAATAGCTTGAAAATATAAGGAGGTTTATCATGAAAACGGTGCAGAACAAATCAACAGGACCTTCCGGAGGTAATAAGGGCTCCGCAATGCGTTCCCTTATAAGGCTGTCGGGAAAATTATTTTCCGGGCTTGTACTTATGTTGCTCTTTGCCACAGGTCAGGCGAAAGGGCAGGGTGTGGGTATAAGCGAGGTGAACATCACTCCCGATCCGTCATCCATTCTCGAACTGAGATCGGTACAGAGGGGATTGCTGATTCCGAGGATGACAACAGCGGAGCGGCTATCCATAGCTGCCCCTGCGCAGGGTCTGATAGTATACGATACCAATACCCGGTCGTTCTGGTATTTCGACACTTTCTGGAAAACCTTACCGGCAAGCCTCGCGGGCACTTCAAACCAGATTCTGGGAATGGATGCGGCCGGCATTGCGAATGAATTTAAAACATTACTGGGAACAGGAAACCAGGTATTTGTTACCCATGCACCGGGGACAATTACTCTTTCCCTTCCACAGGACATACACAACGAAGCCACACCTGAATTTGTAACCGTGAAGTTGAGCGGACTTACAGCCAATGCAGGTGTTTACACGGATAATCTGAAACGTCTTACCAGCACTCCGCCCTCGAGCGGCATACTTGGCTATTGGAAGCGTACGGGGTCGGTTTTGTCACCCTCCACGGATGGTGATGATGTGACCACCAGTGGTAACATATCCACAACAGGAACAGGGACGATTACTTCGGCGGGTCTTCTGACGGGACAGAACGGGCTGACGGTGACGGGTACGACAGGGATAACGGGAGCCACGACGATATCGGGAGGGGTAATCAGTCTGAATGAGAACTCGAACTATGATACAAGAATAAATACTGGTAGTTCAACGGGTAATGTAACGATAGGCAATCTGAACAGTTCACTTTATCTGCCGAAATTCACCACTGCGGGGGTTTTGCATAATCTGGCGGGAGGAGAGGTGACATCGGGATTGATAGTCAATGGGGACATACAGGACGGGACGATAGACCTGACGGCGAAGGTTACGGGTGTATTGCCTATAGCCAACGGTGGGACGAATTCGGGTACTGCTTTGAGCGGGCAGTCGATCATGATATCGAACGGGAGTGCGATAGTACAGGGAGAAGCTGGTACGACGACTACGGTTCTTCATGGCAATGCATCTGGGGCTCCGTATTATGCGAAGGTAGATCTGGTGAATGATATAACAGGTACGTTACCGGTTGGTAACGGGGGAACGGGACTTACGACGTTTGGAGGTACGAATACGGTGTTGTTTACCTCGGCGCCTGATGTACTGACATGGGTACCGGCCTCTACGGCGCCGGGGCAGTTTTTGCAGACGACTGCGGCAGGAGGTGTGCCCACGTGGAAGAGTGTTCTGGATGTTGCGAACGGAGGCACAGGACTTAATTCAATAACACAGAACAATCTGATATATGGTAACGGTACCGGTGCGGTAAATCTGCTGGCGCCGACGGGAACGGCAGGGGCGATACTGACGGAGAGTTTGACGGGAGCTCCTTCATGGAGCACGCTGAACACGTTGCCGGCCACATCGGGGGTATTGCAGGTACAGAACGGAGGTACTGGGTATAACAACACATTTTCAAATGGTCAGTTGCTGATAGGCAACTCACTTGGAGGATTGACACGCAATACACTGACAGGGACAACTAACCAGGTAAATGTGCTTAACGGAGACGGGACAATTACTCTTTCCCTTCCACAGGACATACACAACGAAGCAGAACCTGAATTTGTAACCGTGAAGTTGAGCGGACTTACAGCAGATGCCGGGGTTTACACGGATAATCTGAAACGTCTTACCAGCACTCCGCCCTCGAGCGGCATACTTGGCTATTGGAAGCGTACGGGGTCGGTTTTGTCACCCTCCACGGATGGTGATGATGTGACCACCA
>Ga0078972_1007441_pt1 | contig 24308 bp, 28 predicted proteins | sample YelNatPaOPGAMG01_FD_67568 | JGI IMG/M metagenome (GOLD analysis project Ga0078972, IMG submission 67568) | Hot spring thermophilic microbial communities from Obsidian Pool, Yellowstone National Park, USA - OP-RAMG-01 (SPADES assembly) (version 2) | ecosystem: Environmental > Aquatic > Thermal...
ACGAGTCAGTGTGTGTCGGTCCAAGTTTTGATTTTTGTTCTCCTTTTGTTTCGTGTTCGTGGCTCGTTTTCCAGAAGCCCATCTGTATCACCTCCTTTCGTGGGGAGTTCCCGGGTAAAACGATTCTTGACTTCTCCTGCGTTCTATTGGCTAGTATACCATGGTTTTGACTTGCGGAGAGGTTTGTGGTGGATAACATCCACCACTATAATAAAAGCGGCCCTTCGGCCGCTTTTATTTTATATTGGTATGGTGACTTGATAAAAGTGCTAGAGCGGTTTAAATAAAAATATTGCTACACTTAAGTTATTGTGATATTGTATTTTTAGTAGGATTAGCCCTTTGAAAACATAAAAAATCCACAGTAAGGGGGATGGCTATGATAACGAGGTTGGTTGGTGATACTTTTGTCGTCAACGATGGTGAAACATACATTGTGTATTCTCCCCGGAAAAGCAAAATAGCGCGCGTTTCTTCTGATCCGCTATCTGACGTGAACCTTTGCCAAGCTCTTCGGCAAAACGGATTCTTCGATGACGTTCCTCAATCGGTTTGTCGCCTCTGCGGGTTTCGCGACTTTAAGTCGCTCACCCTGTTGTTGACGAGGCGATGTAATCTGGCATGCATTTATTGCTATGCCTCTGCTCGTTCCGAAGGAACGAGCATGCCGATTGAACTGGCGCACGGAGCCGTTCGGTGGTTTATGGCACAACTCAAGGAGGACGTGGCGAGGATATCGTTTCATGGTGGAGGAGAGCCAACCTTGGAGGAGGGTATTATCCGCAACGTGGTTGAGCTCGTAGAGCGCAATTACCCAGAGCGCAGACGCTCGTTTCTCATTACAACCAATGGAACGGCATCCCGCGAATTTATGGAATGGATGATGTCAAAGAAATTTGGCATTTCCATATCTGCGGACGGCCCCCCCGAGATTCAAGATAGAAATCGACCCTTTGCAAATGGAGAACCGTCCAGTCCGGTCGTTGAATCGCGCATAAGGCTTCTTGCTGAAGCTGGCTACCCCTTCTCTATACGAATGACGTATGGGGCTGAGGATGCTCTAGGTGGGACCGTGGCATACTTTGCCAAGCTTGGGGTGAAGAAAATTCATCTGGAACCTCTGTTCCCATATGGAAGGGAATACGAGAAAATAACCTTTCAACCAAGCTCGGGAAGTGTGATCTCTGCGCCACACGCCGATCATCTAGTCTCCCAATTTCTTGAAGCAATGGAGGTCGCTAGGGAATTGGGGATTCGTATTCACAACGGACATCTGGCTCATCTACTTAAATGGTCGGGCTACTTCTGTGGAGGTGCTAGTGCCCAGTCAATGATCGTCACTCAGGATGGTTGGTTGACGGGATGTTTGGAGGTTATGGACACAACCGATGCCGCTCAGCAACCATTCAGAATTGGTGAGTGGCATCCGGCATCGCGATCCTTCAATCTTAACGCTGGGTCAATCGATATGCTTCAGCATCGTCACGCGGATGAGGTTCCGGAATGTAAACGGTGTTTTGCGCGATACGTCTGTGCGTGCGGGTGCGCGGTTAAGGCGTATCGATTTTCTGGTAGTCTCTTTAGGAAGGAGGTGCAATACTGCACATTTACCAAAAATCTGCTCCCGCGCCTCATCAAGGAGATCGCTTCGCGAAGTGAAGTTTGAACCTAATAAGGAGATCACATGAAAGACGAACTCGTGGTCAAGCCCGCTGTCGTCCCCGAAGAGCTTGCACTCATGAATGCGGAGTGCGTGGGAAGCTGTCAGGGTGATGGCTGTAACGATGACACCGGCTGCTACGGAGATGGTGGCTGCGGCCAGGACTGCTGATGTCGTACCCTGAATCAAAGGCCCGCGTACGTTCTGTGTACGTGGGCCGCTTTTTTTGTTATACTAGCGCTCTATGCGGGAACAACTTAATGTTAAAAAATATTCGAAAGCTCTGAGTGGTGTTTTCGCATCCATACGAGAAACGTTTCCGTTTCAGACAAGGAGTGAATATGCCAGTTTCGAAAAAAACTGTAAAAAATTTCAGCGGATTATTGAACGTGACAGTGCTGATGGCGACTTCTTTAATCACCTCAAAGATTTTCTGCTAACTCTGGGGAATGGGCATACCAAGCTTGGTTCGTATCCGACAAAAGAGATATTGTATCGTCCGGTAAACTATATGGTCGCCCGGAATAAGTTCGGCTTTTTCCTCGTTGATTTAAAGAAAAAAGGCGAATTACATAAGATTCTCACCATTGATGGCAAGAAAGCTAGTGTTTTGTTTGCCGATTATTACAAGAGGGATAGCAAGAGTTTGAGTTCTCAGCATGCTGAGTATCTCATCTTGAAATATAATCTACTTTCGTCGCCCCTCAAAAAGCCGGCGCGGGTTATTGTTTCTGAGCGTGGAGTAAAAAGAGAATTGCGATTGAAACGGATCCGAGGGGCGCAAGAAGAAATTTCTTCGGCGGTTTCTTTTCAAAAAATTGATTCGGATATTGCTTTGGTGAAAGTGGCGCGATGGATTAATACGGATGAGTTTTCAAGGCAAATTGAAAACGTTGTAAAACGGATAGCGTCAAAAAATATTAAAGGATTAATCGTTGATGTGCGGGATAACATGGGAGGAGATGCAAATATGGCGGCAAAATTTTCCGCGCATTTCTTTCGCCGGAAGGTTGCCTTTGGTCATGTTTTGACTCGTTCTACGAAGAGTCAGTGCGTTGACCAAGAAACGACGCAGATTGTTCTGCCTCGTAAGCCGTACATAGATATTCCGGTTGCTGTTATTGTAAACAGCGGCTGCTGGAGCTCCAATGAATATTTTGTTGCTGGGATGAAGGATAATCACCGTGCGTGTATTGTGGGTGAAAAAACGGGAGGGGGGAGCGGTAACCCGAAAAAATTTGAAATTCCCTTTGGTGAGGGTTCTTTCAGTTTGTTCGTGTCTACATGGGTATATTGTCGTCCGAATGGTAAAAAACTCGAGAAAAAAGGAATTGAGCCAGATGTTGTTGTAACGCCTCACGTCGCAGATATTGCTACCGGGAGGGATATTGTTTTGGAGAGAGCCACTACCGTTTTAAGAGCGCGCACATAATTCAAAACGGGCCCGCAAGTGCGGCCCGTTTGGAAAAGTAAAGCGCAGATCGGTTTCTATGTGTCGCCGAGTGGCGGATGTGCAAGCGTCTCGGCGATACATTGAGAAATCGGCATACCGGTCAGATGTTCTATCCAACCCCACTGACCATTGGGATTCACCTCCAAAAAAACGTACCGACCACTTGGCTCGAGAACAAGATCGATGGCACCGAAGGTGATACCGGACCGCCTCATGAATAAGCGCAACTTCTTTTCTATCAGCCGCGGCAGACGATAGATTTCATGTTTTACCTTATCAAAGTCATAGCGACGCCAATCGTCCTTAGTCCTTTGACTGTCTTGAGAGTGGATTGCGCAAGAAAAAATCCGGTCACCAACCATCGTCACCCTAAGCTCGAGTTGTTTTTCGATGTACTCCTGAAGCATGACGGGGCCACACTCAATACCGCTCAACCATTGTTTTGCGCGACGCCCAGAGACCCGATGCGTCAAAACGGTTAGTGTTTCCCCCTCTTCATCCTGAATGACCGACCCACCGAAAATTTTCATCGCCACACTGCCGCCATGAGTGGTGATAAACGACATCGCTGTACCGGGGTCATTGGTCACCAATGTTTCCGGAGTTAAGAGGCCAACACCGCTGGCGATTTTCATTTGGTAAAGTTTGTTGAATTCCAACAACCTCGTTGTACGCGGGTGGTTCATCCAAAAGAGATCGGCATCGAGGCTTGTCCACAAATCCCACAAGAATTTTGCGGTCTCGTTTTCGACAAACTCCCGATAGAGCGGATGGACAGACTCGGATGCTTTTGGCGAAGGCGGACGTCTGTGCCACACACTGCACACATCTTTGTCTGAGACATCCTCTCCGTTAACACGGAGAACCCATGAGCACACCCCCTTCGTTTCCTTAAAAGTCACTCGCGAGTCTCGCAGAAAGTTGTCGACATCAACGCGAACGTATCGATTGCGAGCCGCATCAAGATGCTCTATGACCTTTGCAACGTTTGGCTCCCTGGAATCGGTTACGATAAGTACGACGTCTCGCATTGCTTTTCTCCTTATAGAGCGATACCATATTGGTACTGTTTTTTTTCAAAGAGCAACCAACAATGAAACGTGCTCCTGAAAATACCATAACACATAACATCAAAGAAGTAAAACAATCTGTTCTCAGTCAAATAGAGACTATTTTTTTTGAATCAACAAATAATTATGCTTACGCAGAAGGAATTAAGCATTTACGCAGAATCCAAAAACAATATCCGCGCCTGCTAAAAAGCGAAGACTTCTTAATGAAGCTTGGGCTCTTGTACGACCATCTCGCTATGGGAGAACAGAGCACCAAAAAAGCAAAGCTAGAAAAACAAGCACTAGCCTTGTACCAAAAAGCCTTAACACTCTACCCAAAATCGTACCGCGCATGGTGGGGCATTGGACGCATCTGGTGGCACCGAGAAAGTAAAAAAGCGCTTCCTTATGCCAAGAAAGCGCGGGCGCTTGCCATACAAAAAGGCACGGCGTCCGGGCTATATACCCAAAATATAGGATTGATTTATGAAAGACTCGGAAAGTATAAACTCGCCGAACGCTGGCTACTCAAGGGCCGCAGAGAAAATCCTCGAGACTGGTCAGCTCACTTGAACTTGGTAACTTTTTATCGCCTCACACACAACTTCAAAGAATCAAAGAAAAGCGCCGCACGAGTAGCCAAACTTTTCAAAAAAGAACCGGCGACATTCAAGAAAACACCATGGGGACAAAAAATACAGGAAAGCATGCGCGACGCGGGAAAACCGCTTAATCTAGCCAAGATCAAAAAATAGAAAGGGGCGGGCACATAAGTCACCCGCCCCCAACCAAGTCAGTACGGATCGCTTGTTGGATCTTCGTACTTCCCAGTGTTGTTCACCGTCGTCGAGTCATCGTACACCTCAGAGATCCTTCTCCTTGGGGCGCGTTGCTTTTTGACGGTTTCGGCAAAGCGAATAGGAAATGGAATAAGTTTTCCGCTTTCCTGCTCGCCCGACACTTCCGTGCGCTTGCTCATCTGTATCACCTCCTTTCGTGGGCAGTTCCCGGGTAAAACGATTCTTGACTTCTCCTGCGTTCTATTGGCTAGTATACCATGGTTTTGACTTGCGATGACGATGGTAGTGGATAATATCCGCCAACATAAAACAATTGCCATTAGCGTTTGCAATGCCCGCTGTTTTATTTATCCGATGGACTATTGTACATAAATAGTCCATCATTAACCAGTGAATAACTAACAGAAAGCATCCGTATGGAACTCATAGGCATTTTCGTCACCGCGATCCTTCTTTTTCTTGCGGGACCCGCGGCATATGCCGGAATCATTGGCGCGCCGACAGCGGTCGCCGACAAAGAACAAGTTGAGGCGGCATTACAAGAGGCACGCGTCGGAATAAACGACATTTTTTATGAGCTGGGAGCTGGCTCAGGCAGGGTAATGCTCGCGGCTAAGCAGCGAGGCGCTCGTGTAGTCGGTTTCGAGCTATCGCCGATCTTTTATCTGGTAACAATCATCAATCTTCGCAGACACAACATAAATGATTATCACCTTTATTGGAAAAATTTCTTCAATGCACCCATTGGTGCCGCAAGCGTAGTTTATTGCTTCCTCATGCCCAAAGCGATGGAAAGATTGAAAGAAAAGTTCGTGCGTGAATTACGTCCCGGAACTAAGATTATTTCGTATGCATTTGAAATTCCAGGATGGATTCCAAGCGCAAGCGTAGCCTCTGACAATAAGCAAACGGTATATATATACACCATTCCATCAACAAAAGAACCTTCCGCTAGATTGGGACTAAATATCTAGCAGAAGGCTTGTGGTCAACGACCGTGCTTGCCATCTTCAGCGCCACTCCGATACCCTTCGTCATAGTCCTCGGAAGGACCAGCGGGATCTCCAGGCATCACCGCCCCAGCGAGAATATCCAGGACGGAAGAAGTGGGGTAGTCTTTTCCTGACCTACCATCTTCGTAACCACGACGATAATCCCTGTCCGAACCATGCTCATCGCTCATCTGTATCACCTCCTTCCGTGGGGAGTTCCCGGGTAAAACGATTTTTGACTTCTCCTGCGTTCGATTGGCTAGTACACCATGGTTTTGACTCCCCCGTTGGTTCCTGTGGATAACGCCCCGGCCATTCCGAACGCCATGTAAATAGTTGCTATTTCACTTGATTTTTCTTATACTTTTTTCAGTCAATAAAAATTATGGTGGGGTACCCGCCTACCCTGCCTACTCTGCCTACCGGCAGGAAGGCGGCAGGCAGGGCTCAGCTTCCGCCGGTGGCAAATCAGCCTTGGGCTGAGGTTAGTTAGAACGAGACGGGGTTATGTGAGAATAAAAATAGTGCAAAATATAGTATGGCAGGGTAGCTCAGCTGGTTAGAGCGGGCGTTTCATAAGCGCCAGGTCGTGGGTTCGAGTCCCACCCCTGCTACGAAATAAGATACCCCTTTGTGGGGGTTGTTTTTATACACACCGGTGAGACTCGAAGGATATTTAAAAAACGCAAACTGCTTTGCGTTTTTTAAAACCCGGGCTCTGGGGGAAATAATTTCCCTGCGCATACCTGCGCGGAAATTATTGGAGGAAGAGGAGTCCCACCCCTGCTACGAACGAAGTGAGGAGCTAGGAGCAACGCACCTGCGTGCGTTGCGCGTGGGACTCGAACGCCGGAGCTTGTTTCGATGAGCACATCGGAACGCGAGGCGGTGGCTAGACCGCTTGTGCGCGACGGCGCATATGCGAGTCGAAGCCGAGTCCCACCCCTGCTACGAACGAAGTGAGGAGCGGAGAGCAACGCACCTGCGTGCGTTGCGCGTGGGACTCGAACGCCGGAGCTTGTTCCGATGAGCACATCGGAACGCGAGGCGGTGGCTAGACCGCTTGTGCGCGACGGCGCATATGCGAGTCGAAGCCGAGTCCCTGCCTACCCCGCCTACCCTGCCTACCGGCAGAAAGGCGGCAGGCAGGCGTCAGGCAGGCCACCCCTGCTACGCATAAAAAGAACCTCCTTTATGCGGGTTGTTTTTATACACACGAGTGCAAATCAAAGGCCTCGGTGACGCATGCAAAAATAACACGACTATGGTACGATTACCTTAATGAAAGTCATCCCCATCAGAACGCCGTTATTTAAACGCGGAGACAATCTCCCCTCTTTTCTCGCTTCAAACCTGCCGACGCTCAACGAAAATGCCATCGTAGCCGTAACGTCAAAAATTGTCGCCCTATCACAAAACAAAGCAATCTCGCTTGATAGGAAAGAAAAATATATTCGCGCACACTCAAAAAAAGTCCTTAAAACGCCATGGGCCTTACTCACGCTCACCGACGAAGGATGGTGCGTTAATGCCGGCGCCGATGAATCAAATGCGGATGGCGCAGTCATTCCTTTGCCCGATCAACCACACGCCGTTGCCAACGCGTTGCGGAAATTTCTTATGCACCGCCATTTTCTCAAACACCTCGGCATTATTATAACCGACACGAGGAGCATCCCGCTCCGTAGAGGAACAATCGGACGAGCGATTGGCTACGCCGGATTTGAACCGACAAAAAGCTACGTGGGAAAAAAAGACCTATTCGGAAGAAAAAGCCGGCACACCGAAAGTAATATCGCTGATGCTCTTGCCGCAAGCGCCGTTTTAGTTATGGGAGAAGGAAACGAACAATCGCCGATGGCAATTATCACCGATGCCGCCGTTCACTTTGTGTCGCGGGAGAGAAAACATTTACCGCACGAACTCACTTTATCGCCCGAGAAAGATCTCTACGCAACGGTTTTCGCGCATGCCGCGCGTGCGTCTCATAAAATTTCCAAGAAGAAGCGCCTCTAACGGCAACCCAATCAACCGGCTCATCCCATTCCTGCCGCGCAAGCGCCGTTCGAGAAAATCCACCGGCGCCGATTATGCCAATTCGAATCCACTCCGGATGTATTTTTGACAGAAATCTATCATACCACCCGCCACCTCGGCCTTTGCGCGTGCCTCTCGCATCGAATCGCACACCCGGAACAAAAATACAGATCTTCTTATTGCCATAACGCTCATTGCACAGTTGAGCCCATCGGTACGGACCATCGGCACCATTTTTTGGCAAAAAAATTTGCTTGCTCGCAACGCTTTTGAACAGAGAACTGTCTGCATACTCCGCCTCGTCGCCCAGAGGCGCATAGCCTATTGCCCCATTGCATCGCGCAAGTAAAAAAACTAACTTCTCTTGCTGTTTGTTCCCCATAGAGAAAGTATAGAAAAAAGAAACGCCAAGGAACATCCCCCAGCGTTTTGTAAGCAGAACCCAACTCTTATCTCTCCATGCTCCTAAGCACCTTGAGATAGAGCCGCTCAACGATCGCTTCCTGCTTTCGGCCCATCTTCACGTAATGATCCAAGCCGGGAGCCGAGTTGACTTCCAAAATCCAGTAGGCTTTCGGCGGTTGGCTGATGTCACCACTGACGATCACGTCAACGCCACACAGACGCAACCCCATGTCTTTAGTGAGTCGTATGGCGATTTTCTTAAATTCCTGATGGATGACCCCAGTCACATCAACCGAGTCGCCGCCGGAGGAAAGATTGGCGTTATCAAGCAGATAGATTCGTTGTCCGCGTCCGATGACGGATCGCATAGTCATGCCGCTCCGATGTAGTTTCTCGATGATGCGCGGATCATCAAGTTTGAGCATCGTATCCCTGCTGGACGCACGGAATTTCCGCTGCTTCCTCTCGAGGAGTTGGCGCACGGTTGATTTTCCATCGCCAACGACATTGAGTGGTATCCGCTGATACGCGGAGATGACTTCGTCGTCCAAGACCACGATGCGGTAATCGTTGCCGACAACCGGCTGTTGCACCAAGGCAACGCGATCGCGCTCAAAGATGAACTTCATTGCGCGGTAGAATTCGCGCCTCGTGTAGACCAACGCCACCCCAACGCCCTGGCTCCCGCTGTTTGGTTTGACAAACACCGGAAATCCTATCGTCTTTGCGTATCGGTAGCCAGCGTCGATTGTTCTGCCAGACCCAATCGCCATCGCCCATGCATCGGAAAAGAACGTCTTCCCCAATACCGTCGGATATCCCATTGACTGCATGAAGAACGAGGCGTAGTCCTTGTCTTTGGCAACTTTGGAAGATCCCAGCGGATTCAAGTCCAAACTGGAATATCTAAAATAGCGCCGTCGGCCATTTTTAAAGGTAACTTGACCGACTATGCCCCACTCAGGCTCCATCAACACCACCGCTCCAATCTTGGGAGCGATTTTCTGAAGAAGTTTCCCCAGCAAGGGTGTGACATTTTTCTTTTTCATCGCACGCTCCTATGGGTTAGTTTGATCGTTTAAGCTTTCAATGAACTATAGCATATAACCGACACTCCTCAACCAGCAAATATAGAATAACACGAGTCATGTATCCAGTCAGACATAAATTGCCGGCATAAAAGAAAAAACGCTTTATCAGCGTTTTTCCAACGTGTTGCGGGAGTCCCGATTACATCGGGACGATCTCTGGAGATCGCCAGTGCAAAAGAAAAACGCCTCGATGGGCGCTTTTCTTAACTTGTTGCGGGAGTCCCGATTACATCGGGACGATCTCTGGAGATCGCCAGTGCAAAAGAAAAAACGCTTTGTCAGCGTTTTTTCAACGTGTTGCGGGAGTCCCGATTACATCGGGACGATCTCTGGAGATCGCCAGTGCAAAAGAAAAAACGCTTTGTCAGCGTTTTTTCAACGTGTTGCGGGAGTCGGATTTGCACCGACGATCTCCAGGTTATGGGCCTGGCGAGATACTACTTCTCTATCCCGCGATATATTTTTCCAATGCTTTTCTGTTTTTTGAACGCTTCAATCGCAACTCCTCTTGAATCGCCTCTCTCTTTGTTTCAAACAATCGCACGCAAACAATGCACCACGGAATACCTTTCTTTGTCCAGCGACTTCCTCCTGTATTATGTTTTGCGATCCGTCGCTCAATGTCTTGAGTGTATCCAATATAATACTTATCAATGGACTTACTCCAGAGTACGTATGTATAAAACATAACAAACAGGCGCTCTTCCCGACTATGGTCGGGACGAGATACTACTTCTCTATCCCGCGATAGTACGCCACCCATCCGTCACATAATACAACGATGATCCCACAATAGTGTCCCCCATCGCTGTGCCCAGAATACCACAAAAAAATAGAGTCCGCAAGTTCTTACCCTCACAAAGAAAAAGATATATACTGTCCGTATGAAATCAACACCACGGCAGAAAAAAATCATTGAGTTGCTCGCGTTTGCCAAGCAGTTTGTGGGCGTTCCGTATAAATACGGCGCGCGGGCAAGCGACGCCCCGGACTATTTTGACTGTTCGGGATTCATTCAATATGTCTTTGCGCACGCCAACATCACCATCCCTCGCAGTACGATTGAACAAGCAGAGTTTGCCGGCAAAAAAGTAAAAGACATAGAACACATTCAACCGGGCGATCTTATTTTCGTTCACGGCATCAGTGGTCATTACAACAAAAAATTTCCTCAGGGCATCGGCCACGTTGGCATCTACCTGGGCGAAGGGAAAATTATCCACGCGTCGTCTCGCCGTACTCGCCATTGGCCGCACACGATTGAAGAGACAGGGTCGGTGCGCATCGACGAGCTGACAGCTTTTGTGAAAAGAAGCGGTCCGATTGTGGTTATAAAACGAATTGTATAAACGCACCGGGATTGATTTATCCTCAAAAATCAGTACACTCCTAGGTGCATCTTGCAGCGGTAGTTCAGCTGGTTAGAACGCCCGCCTGTCACGCGGGAGGTCGCCGGTTCAAATCCGGTCCGCTGCGCACAAAAAACTTCCACACCGTGGAAGTTTTTATTTTATGCGTCATTTGAAGATCCACACCAATCCTCGTCGCTGGTCGTTGATCGTGAATCGTGGGCTATTTCATCATCCCCAATTGCTTGAACGCCCGGCGATATTCGCGCAGAAGTTCTTTTGCCTTTTCATAATCAAGCGATGCCTCTTCGTTGGTGAGGGATGGCAGTAACTCTGCGCGCAGTGCGCGTATTTTTGAAATATTGGCAATCGCCGATTCGTCGACAAGCATGAGGCGTTCCTCGGGCGATGCGCCGCGATATCCCGACGAACGGATAGCTTCGTCAAATTCGTTATCAGCCAAAAGCACGGCCTCTTTCCATGCGCCCGAGTCGGGCAAGGTAATTTTTTTAAGCACCACTTTCCACGCTTTTTGAAGACGCGTGCGCGCGATAGAATCGGACCGCACCGCCTGCCACCCGTAATTGCGTTTGTCGGAAAAAAAATCCATTTTAATAATCAGCCGTATGGACAGCGTGAGAAAAAAAAGCGACAGAAGCAAAGAAATCAATTGAATCCACATCCAGTCCATAGATACAAGAAAGTAATTATGCTGCCGGTTTTAAATACATCTCATAATAATCGCCCAAAGACAGAACCGTCCGTTCGTCAAAATGCTTGCCGATGATTTGGAAATTGATCGGCATGTTTTCTTTTGAAAAACCGCGATCAACCGGCAATGACAGCGCGGGCAATCCGGCCAAGTTTACCGGAATCGTGAAAATGTCGGATAGATACATGGAGAGCGGATCATCTTTTTTCTCGCCGATGGCAAAAGCAGTGGTCGGCGTGACAGGCGTTAGGATGGCATCGATGCCGTCATCAAATACTTTCTGAAAATCATCGAGGATCAAACGCCGAACTTTCTGCGCCTTGGCATAATAGGCATCATAGTAGCCGCTGGAGAGCACAAACGTTCCCAGCAAAATGCGCCGCGTCGGCTCATCACCATATCCCCCGCCTTTTTGGAGACGGTACAAATCAAGGAGTCCCGCATCAACGGGTAAATCAGTCAGCCGGCTATAGCGTATGCCATCAAACCGCGCCAAATTTGCACTCGCCTCGGCCGGGAGAATGATGTAGTAGCAAGAAAGGGCGTATTGTGTATGCGGTAAGCTGATTTCTTTAATCGTAAATCCATCCTGTTTGAAACGATCAATAGCGGCGCGAACCGCCTCTTCGACCGATGCGTCCATACCATCAATAAAATATTCCTTGGGAACGCCCAGCACTTTCTTTTTGATTACCGGACCATCAACCAAAAGATTTTCGTGCGCTATCGGCGCGCTGGTCGCATCCAACGAGTCGGGACCGGCAATAACCTCAAACACCCGCGCCGCATCACGCACCGTTTTAGCAAACGGACCGATTTGATCCAGACTGGACGCCAACGCCATTAAGCCATAGCGTGACACCGATCCATACGTCGGCTTTAAGCCGACCGCGCCGCAAAACGACGCCGGCTGGCGGATGGATCCTCCCGTATCCGACCCCAAGGATGCCAATACCATATTCCCCGCTACCGCCGCCGCCGATCCGCCCGACGATCCTCCCGGCACTTTGGTTGGATCATACGGGTTGCGCGTCGCTCCAAATGCGGAATATTCGGTTGACGACCCCATGGCAAATTCATCAAGATTCGTTCTCCCCACGATAACCGCACCAGCGTCTATTAATTTCTGCACAGCAGTAGCGGTATATGCCGAAACGTAATGCTCAAGAATTTTTGATGCGGCGCTAGCGCGATGTCCGGCATACAGCATGTTGTCTTTAATCGCCACCGGCACGCCAAAGAGCGGCGGAAGCGCGGCCGCGCCATCCATCGCTTCGCGTTGCGCATCAAGCGCCGCGGCCCGTTCCATCCCCTCTTTTTCAAACAACTCGAGAAAAGCGCCGACAGCTGCGTCGCGCGTCCGAGCGTATTCGAAAAAGCGACGCATAACATCGCTGACCGAAACGGCGCGGCGTTTATACGCCTCGCGTAATTGTTCAATGGTGTAATCCGTTTCAAAAAAATTCATAGGCGCGCATTTGTAATGTTATTCAAAAACCGGCGGCACCTTAAGATAGCCGTGTTCGGCATCGGGAAATTGCTTGACTGCCGCATCGCGTTGCGCCGCCACATCAATCTCATCGCGCACCGCGCTCTCATCCGGGCGAGTCCGGTTGACCAAAAACGTACCGCCCGAAAGCGGCTCAACATTGTCGGTGTTTATTTGCTGTAACTCCTGGAAATGATCCAAAATTTTGGAGAGGTCCTGAAGTAATTTTTTTCTGCGCACCGGATCTTCCTCGCGCCTAATACGCGCCAAGTCAAAGAGATGATCCAGTGTCGCATCGTCTAAAAGCATGCTCACAGGATAGCAAAAAAAGCGCGGCCAGACAACTAAACACTAACCGTTGTTGCCCGTCAGGACGTCGATGTCGTCCTGGAAACTTTGCGCGCGAGAGATAACCGCATCACCATAGGTCGAGAGATAGTACTGCCATCGAGAACCGGCGTAGTATTTTGCCGCGGCAACTTTTTCATCGTACAGCGTTCCGTTGGCCGCTCCCGCATCCCGCATATACAGCGCGGTGGCCATAAACGCATCCATATTGTTCCACGGCGACGGATTGGCATGCCCCGTCAGACTGGCAATCTGCGCCGAATATTTCTGCCAGGTTGAAGGGATGAACTGCGCCGGACCCATCGCGCCGCCGTACGCGCCGTCGGCCGGAATCGGACACGATACCGAGACACTCTCCGGATCAATATTCAATGTTTTACAGATCTGCAAAAAGATAGGGATATCACGCGTCGGATGCATGGTGGTTGGATTGCTCGCTCGATTCGGATAGTAGGGATTGACATCGTACTTGCACTTGCCCACGTTTTTCCCCAGCGCCGATTCGCGATCCAGCACCGCCAAAATGAGCGCGGCACGCACGCCGGTTGCGTCCTGCGCCGCCTTGGCAAGATTGTAGGCGTCACCGAATTCCAGCTGGCCACCGCCCAACAATTCGTAGAGCCGGCTCCGGATTTGCGCGGCTGTTTGTTTGGTTTGCGCCAACAACTGCTGATATTTTGATTCCTGCCCCTTGGTTATCTGCAGAATCTGCCGTTTCTGCGATTGCGTTTGAGTAATGGCCTGCTTTTGCGATTCTTGGTACGCCTTGAGTTGCGACACATCGTTGTATTGCAACGACAATGCCTCCTTTTGATTCATAAGATCGGTGCGCAATGCTACGATACGCTCAAGCGATGAACGCACACTGTCTTGCAGAACCAGCAGATTATTCACGTCGGAGAAAAAATCGGAAAGCCGCGGGTTTGCAATAATCATTTCTATCATGCTCTGGCTTTCGTTCTCGTAGAGTGTCTGGAGGACGCCCGCCAAAGAATCTTTCGTGTGGCCGATGTCAGTTTCCGTTTGCGTTACCTGATTCTGCGTACTGGCGATCTCTCCATTGAGACGCTGGAGATTGAGCGTAACCGCTTTTATCTGCAGGTTGAGCGACGCGATTTTGTCGTTGAGCAATTTAATTTCTCCCTGAAGGGTAGCACCCTGCTTTTGATACTGACCCACCGTTGTTTCATACTGCGAAATCTGCTTTTCGAGTGCATCTAGTTGCGCCTGCAGTTGCGCCCGTTCCGCATCGTTTCCGGAGGCGGCAAACAAAAGCCCGCGCGTTGAGGGCGCGTAGGCAGGACCGAGAATAAGCAGAAAGAACGCCACCGAAACGGCCACATACTTCAACGCAAGCCGAAGCGGGATGGTTATCACGCGCTCTTTTTTGAGGTAAATGCGCCGAGGCAGAACAGGGCGCAGGTTTCTTTTGGAATAAATGTCGCTAATTGCTCGAGCGGTATGCATGTGAATAAGTTCAACACAAAACGCGGCCGCAATGGCCATACTGCAAGTATACCATACCCGCAGATATAAAAAAACCGCCCCGACAGATTGCCGGAGCGGTTTAAAATATTTTTATTTCCTATTTTATTTTTTGTCGGTCTCTTGGGCTGTTTGTTCCTGCGCGGTAGCAACTGCCGGCGTTTCGCCTTCCGCCGGAACAGCCGTGGGAGCCTCTTCGACTTCCACCGCCTGCTCGGTGACGGTCGCCACCACCATATCAAGATCACTCAGCACCCGCACGTCTTTGGGAATCACCAGATCTCTCACGTGAATGCTCTCGTGAACCTGCGCAATGCGGGAAAGATCAACGTCGATTGCGCGCGGCAGATTCTGCGGCAGCGCCTCAACTTCAATCTCCTCGGCGGCTTTGACCAACACGCCGCCCACTTTGACCGCCGGCGATTCGCCTACGAAATGCAACGGCACTTCCGCTTTGAGTTTCTGGTCCATGCGCACCTGGTAAAAATCAACGTGCACCACTCCCTGACCGAAACGATCGCCCTGCGTGTCATGGATGAGGGCGGGGTATTTTTTCCCCTCGACATCAACCGTGACGATTTCATTATGCCCGGCCTGGGCAAAAATTTTCATAAATTCGCGGGCGGGAATCTGCACGTGCACATTCTCAACGCCACCGCCGTAAATTTCGGCGGGAATAAGCCCCTGAGCAACCAGCGATGCGGACTTTTTTCCAAAAGCAGTCCGTTTTTGAGCGATAATCGTTGTCATACGCGAGCAACTATACCCCACCCACCCGCAAAAAGCAAGAGCGCCTCTGTAAAAAGGCGCTCTAGTAAAAGCAATCGCGGACCGATAATGCTACCGCCCCCATCCCGCGCCCCACACCATACCCGCCAGCACCGATGGATGCACATACGGAAAAATGGTTGCAAAAAGATTCCCCAGAGAAGCAAATGTTTGACCGGTCGGCGTCATGCCGATTTGATTTGAATAACAGACCGATCCGGGATCAAAGGTTACCGTGGTAGTCAGGGTAACTCCCTGAGCTATGGCGGTTATGGTAACGGGGATACTGTTGGTAACAACGCTTGTGGGAATGGGACCGACCAGAGATGTGCGGAATTGGCCATTGGCATCGGTGGTGCCGCTGGTTGCCGTCAATTGTCCGGCTGACGCGGAAACGGTTACAGGAACGTTTGCCATCGGCGTGTTGATACCGCTGCGCAGCGTGAGGGTGATATCGCTGGCTTTGCATTGGACGACATTGATTGTTCCTGTCGCACTGATGCTCCCCGGCGCGTAATTGGCGGTGATAATTGCCGAACCGGCGCCCACGCCAAAAAATGCACCATTTCCAAGAGAAGCGGCGACACTGCTGTTGCTTGAACTCCACGAACTTTGCGTCGTAACGGTTTGATTATTTCCCGGCGTTCCATCCACGCTGTAAGTTGCAGAAAGATTTGCTGTCTTTCCCACGCCGATATACACCGAGTTTTTTATGGTTAGTGTGGGCTGACTGACCGTAACCGTTGTTCCGTTGAGCGGACAATTGATCGCTCCAGTGTTCACGTTCCATCCCGTTCCCGTTACCGTTGCCGTTCCCGCCGCAACGCCGGTGCCCGTTGATCCGGAAACGGTAAGCACGCCGGTATTACTAGACGAGAACGTACCGCCGGTCCATCCCGTTGGAGCCGAAAGAGCAGTCGTTGCGCCAACGGAAATGTTGGCGGGCGCGGCCATTACCGCATATCCCGAAGGACACGCCGGCAAAACTCCCAGCGTCACCGAACACGTTGCCACCCCGCCGTCACAGCTGATCGCATAGGTAGTGGTTGCCACCGGAGAAACAGATGTGCTACTGGCGCTAATTCCCGCATCTCCCGAAAGACCGCTCGTCCACGTACATGAAGAAACTCCCGTTGAACTCCAACTCAATGATGATGCATTGCCCGAGACAATTGGATTGGGACTGGCCGAGATCGTGCAAGACTTTGCTACGGTACAGGTGACACTTCCCGTTGCCGTCACTCCTTGATAGGTAGAAGTAATCGTGGCGGTTCCAGCGGCCGCACAGGTTATCAAACCACTGGACGAAATCGTTGCCACGCTCGTGTTGCTTGATGACCACGTAGGTCCTGAGGTAAGCGTTTGTGTGGTCGTTGCCGTTCCCGACCCATCGGCATCGTAATATCCATGATCTTGAACGGTTGATCCCACCGTCGCGCTCAGACTAGGATCGATAGTATAGGTTCCTAGAACGGTAATCGTTGTACCAGTTAACGAACAGCTCGTTGCTCCATACGGATCGGTCCATCCCGTTCCGGTTACTGTCGCACTCCCCGCGTATTCTCCCGTACCCGTTGATCCCGAAACGACAAGTACCGATGTATTATCTGAAGAAAAAGTACCGCCCGTCCAACCCGACGGAGCAGAAAGCGCCGTCGTATTTTGCGCAGTGATTGTAGAAGGGGAAGCGGTCACCGATCCAGTTGAGCATGTTTTAACGCACACGCCACCCGAAAGCGTATACCCAGTATTACACGAGACACAGCCGGTGGCACTGCACGAGCTATAGGTACACGTCGATCCATCATACGTTTTTGTTCCCGTCGCTCCCGTACCATTCAAGCACATCGCAGTGCATGAAACCGATGAGATGACACAGGTTAAACTCGAGGAGCACAGCGTATATCCGGCATTACACGACGAACAGCACGTCGCCGGAGAGCAAGTGCCATAGGTAGACGGACACGATGTAAGCGATTTAGTCCCCGAACATCCCGTGCCATTCGAACACGCAGATGTACAGGAAATACTGCTTGCGACGCACGAGTTACTGCAATTAGTGTAGCCAGTCGGACACGTACAGCTAGTGACAACCGATGAAACATTACAACCATTATAACAGCTTGTTGAAACAGGCGTAGCGCCAGTACCGCAGGTGACCGCGGTATAATTTGAACATTGATTACTTGACTGAGCAACGCATGAGCTTCCCGTGTCGCAATATCCGCTATTGCAAGTATAACCAGATTTATATTGCGAATTAAGACAGTTATTAAGCTCGATACAGCCCGTCTCGCAAGAAGTATACACGGGCGATGCATTTGCCGGAACAGTGATATTTGCTTGACACACAGTTCCACATGGCGTACATAACGCCAGAGCTGGCGATGGCTCTTGTACAAAAAAGATTGTTGCCACTGCCATAAACGCAGATGCGACGAGCAACGCAAAAACTATCTTCCTCTCTTGCAACCATACGCCAAAAAACTTTTTATCCATATTCATGTCAAAAAAATTATAACTTGATCATGAAAAACATTATGGCGTTGACGTTGCATATAATGCCGATGCAGAAATAGAAGAGAAACTCGGCGAAATAGTTCCCGAAAGCGTCCCCGCGCAATCATACACCGCCCCCACCGAAGTCGTGCCGATGGTCCCGATGGTAAAAACGCCCGACGTAAGAAAATCGCTGCTGCTGGAATATTGAGACCGATATTTTGAGGATTCAAGATTGGCTGCCAGTTCACTGCCAACCGCAAGGTTAGTGGCGCCGGGGATAAAGATGTAGTAGGCGCAGCTGCTGGAGGCGTTGATGGGATCAACCGGCAAGACCGGCAGATCGTTGATGCCCGCTTTTTGAAAATCGATGGGAATCCAGCCGGTGCCGTCGATATGGTACAGGTTTTGAGACGAGGCGCAGTGGTAGACCCAGGGAGATTGGAGCGGGGGGAGGCCAAGAGACGCGCAGGCGCTGGAAGTGTCGTCGGGGAGGGACACGTAGATTGTGGATGAGGTCAGAGACGTGGTGATGCGCAGCTGGCCATAGACGGCTTTGCTCAGGATGGCGCTAATAGAGCTAATATCAGCAATGCGCTTGACATCCCGCGATTCCTTGAGCGCTTCATCTGGATTAAGCAACACCACGGCGATCGTTGAGAGCGTCGCGATGATACCAATAGCCAAAAGAACTTCGGGCAGGGTAAAACCGTTTTTGCGTCCAAGCGTCCGTGCTATCCGTGAACGTGGAATCATAGGTTAAACAAATTAAACAAAAGAGAAGATCTTGATGTTTTCGTCCACCACCCGCTCAATCTCGTGAGCCACTTCGGGAAGTATTTTGTACGGCGTGATTTCCTTGGGGTGTGACATCAGCGCCAAATCGACGCCTCGGCGCCAAGCCAGACGCAGTTCCGTGTTGATGTGCACCACCGAAATTCCCGCCGCGATCGCCAACTTGAACTGTTCGTTTAAAATCCCCGATCCGCCGTGCAAAACCAGATATGCGCCGGTCGCTGCCGCTATGGCACGGATACGCTCAATGTCAATGTTGGGATTGGGCGCGTCGGCAAACATGCCGTGGATATTCCCCACTGCCGGCGCCAGCATATCAATACCGGTTTCCCGCACAAACCGCGCCGCATCCTCCGGTTTTGTGAGATCTTCCGGTTTAATGGAAATGCCTTCGGGTATCCGATCTAAAATAACCGACCCGCCGCCAATATACCCCAACTCCCCCTCAACCAACACGTCCGTTCCATGCGCGGCATTGTAGTCCTTTACAAACGCGACGACTTTTTTCGTTTCTTCTATATTTTCTTCAAGCGTTTCTTTGCCGGCGTCAAATAGTACTTCGTCAAACCCCGCCTCAACCGCTTCTTGTATTTTTTCTAATGAATGCGTGTGGTCGGCGTTAAGAAAAAGCGGAATCTGTAATTCATCGCGCGTGCTCTTCACTAGCGCCGCCACTTGCCGCACGCCCACAAACGCGCGCTCCCCCTCCGACACGCCGATCATCACCGGAACTTTGTTGGCAACCGCCGCGGCGACAATCCCCTTGAAACCCGCTAAGTCCGAGATATTAAAATGACCCAGCGCAATTTTTGCCTGGCGAGCCCTTGCTAGTTCCTGTCGTAATGAAAACATGCGCACAGTATATCACACCCTCGTTTTTTTGCACATGCACGACTGTTGACAACGTCGCCATCAGTCCGCCGCGCACATACCGCAGAAAAAATCCGCCACGTAGCGTACGCGGCTGATTTTTAAAAAACGTTATGCCAACGCAAGCACATGTTTAATCAGCGTTGTCGTATACCCCCACTCGTTATCGTACCATGCCGACACTTTCACTAAATCGCCGTCAATCACTTTGGTGAGTCGTGTATCCACCAACGATGCATACGGCATCCCGATAATATCGGAGGACACCAATTGCTCATCGGTTACTCCCAAAATCCCCTGCCAGCGCGGCTCCTGCGCGGCATTTTTTAAAATGGTATTTATTTCTTCAACGGTCGTTTGGCGCTTTGACACAAACGTCACGTCCACCAATGACCCGGTCACTACCGGCACCCGAATCGCGATGCCGTCGAACTTGCCGGCAAGCTCGGGGAGTGCGCGCGTTACCGCAATTGCCGCACCGGTTGTGGAAGGAACGATATTCTGCGCCGCCGATCGGCCGCGCCGCCAATCATCACCCTTCACCGGTCCATCAACAACGCTCTGCGTCGACGTATAGGCGTGCACGGTCGTAAGAATCGCCTTAACGATCCCCGGATTTTCCGACAGCACCGCCATCATCGGCGACGCGCCGTTGGTGGTGCACGACGCGTTTGAGGTAACAGAAAAATCTTTGGCAATCTCTCCATTGATTCCCATCAGCACCGTCCGCCCCGCCGGACCGTCGTTGTCCTTTGCGGGCGCAGTAATGAGCACGTGTTTTGCTCCCGCATCAATATGTACTTTCGCTTTTTCAAATGATTCAAAAATACCGGTGGACTCCAGGACCACATCGATAGCCAAATCTTTCCACGGCAATTGCAGGGGATCTTTTTGCTGTAAAAATTGAATCTCCTTTCCATCAATAACCACAACGCCGCGCGCAACATCGGCGCGCACCTCTTTGTCGTACGCACGATACGTCGTATCGTGCGCCAAAAGATACGCAAGATTCTCCACACTCCCCAAATCATTAATAGCAACAATATCTATGTTCGGATTTTCAAACGCCTGGCGAAAAAATAATCGCCCGATACGCCCAAACCCGTTAATGGCAACTCGAATCATACATTTCAAAAAATTACTGGTATTGCCATTGAGTATACGCCAAACCATAAATAAAAAAAGAGCCGGTGCGCGAGGATGGCATTTTGTCATCCTCGCGCACCAACCCGTCCCACCCTCAAAGAACGATCCCTGCGATAGCAAAGGGATGCGCTATCACTTCCTCCTCACAAAAAAGCAGAAGTGAAATTTTCCCCTTCGCCTCACTGGCCGGGCCGGCCATAAAGTGCCGCCACCCAATCACAGACGCCCAGTTGAGGCATCTTCTCCCTCACTCTAAAATCTGCGAGTACAAAAACGCTCCAATACCATATCGGAGCGTTTTTATTTATAGAACATTTTATCCAGTGCACATCAAACAGCTGGCCGCGCAGCATCGCACCGGCTCGATCTAGGCATTGCCATGTTCGCGCTGTGCAATATACCGTTCCGCCTCCAGCGCCGCCTGCACGCCGGCACCCGCCGCAATCGCCGCCTGTTTGTAGATGGGGTCAGCAACATCCCCTGCCGCAAACACGCCCTCACGCGATGTTTGCTGTGAATGAGCGTCGGGCAACGTCAAATACCCATGTGCATCAATGTCCAACTGTCCGGCAAATAATTTTGTATTCGGCTCGTGCCCGATAGCCACAAAAAGCCCCTGCAGCGCCAGCGGAGCTTCTTCCCCGGTGACCGAATCTTTCAGCGTCACGCCATCAAGCATTTTTTCTCCGTTGAGCGCCGCAACCTGCTTATTATAGAGAACGGAGATTTTAGGATTGGCCGCAACGCGATCCTGCATTATTTTTGAGGCGCGCAGAACGTCCGAACGATTGATAATAAAAATCTGTCGAGCAAACTTTGACAAAAACAACGCTTCCTCCAAAGCCGCATCGCCGCCGCCCACCACGCCCACGATTTTGTCTTTGAAAAAATACGCATCGCAGGTCGCGCAATATGACACGCCCCGGCCGGTCAATTCCGGTTCGCGCGGCAATCCCAGTTTTCTAGCCGATGCGCCGGTGGCCACGATAACCGCCTTCCCTTCATATACCTCGTCGCCGACAAAAACTTTATAAGGAGAGACCGAAAAGTCCACGCGGGAAACATTGGCGTCAATAATTTCAGCGCCAAACCGCACCGCCTGCTTCCCCATCTTATCCATTAAATCCGGCCCCAGAATCGGCTCGTCAAACCCGGGAAAGTTTTCCACTTCAGTGGTTAGCATCAACTGCCCCCCTTTTTCGGCGCCCGCAAAAAGAATCGTTTTACGATCCGCGCGCGCGGCATAGACCGCCGCCGCGTATCCGGCCGGTCCCGAACCGATGATAATAATGTCGTACATAGAAATGAAGAGTGCAATAATTATGCGTGATCGTGATGCGCGTGGTCAAGCTTGAGCAGCTGGTCAATCCGCTCCTGGTCAAACCCAATAACGACCTGCCGCCCCACCCACATCTGCGGCACACCCATTTCGCCGCTTTTTTGCACCATGGCGATAGCTGCCTCTTGGTCGCGCGACACATCTTTATCTTCAAATGCTACATTGTGTTCTTTGAGATACGACTTGAGGCGCTGGCACCACGGACATGTTGGCGTTGAAAAGACGATAATTTTCTTTTCCGCCGACGGATTATCCATCTCTTTTTTGAGCTCACCCAGCGCGTGCGTGTAAAACGCCTTGTCCCGCACGCCGACAAATCGCTCCGCCTCCTCTCCGTTATAAAACGCAATCACCGTAGGGATACTCTGAATACCAAACCGCATCGCCAATTCCTGGTTTTTATCCACATCCACCTTGGCAACCGCCACATCGTCCCGCTCTTTGGCAAGTTCCTCAATAATCGGAGCCAAAATCCGGCACGGGTTGCACCACTCCGCCCAAAAATCAACCAAGACAAATCCTTTCTGTCCTTTCACAAACGAATCAAACGCTCCAACTCCGTCAATGTGTTGTATTTGTGACATAAAAATTAAAAAGTAAATATAAAAATGAAAAATAATAGATGCCCTTCGGGCTTTCGGAACATTTTATAATTTCACATTGTCATTTTGATATTTGATATTTGTATTCTCATGAATATTTCATCACCGCATCAACAATACGCTCCAGCTCGGCGGTTTTTTTGGCGCCCCCGCCGCACAATCCCCGCTCTTTGAGAATCTCTGCCGCCAGCGCCCCGAGCGCCGATCGCGCCGCGGCAATCTGCTGGGTGATCTCCAAACATCCGCGCTCCTGCGCAATCATTTTTTCCAACGCCTCCACCTGCCCCGCAATCCGCCGCACCCGCTTGCCAAGCGTTTGGTCAGCGGAAACCCTCCGCGTCTTTTCCGCCGTTGTTTGTCGTCGGTGGATAGTCGTCTGTCTTTTCATACTCCCCCCCAGTATATAGCACCCGCTAAAGGCTGTCAACACGAAGGCATGGGCCAAGCCCCCTATTTGGTAGCGTTATAAAGTGCAGAGATTTCACTTGCCGAAAGGGCGCGGTTGTAGATGCGGACGTCGTCAATAAGACCGCTGAAGTAAGGTGGAGTCCCCCATCCACCTTCTATCTCTGTACCCACTACACATGGATAAGAATTAGTCGATTGTTCGCCGTACACGCTATTGCTACCCACCATAGAACCATTTTTATAAATTTTTACATAATCATTAGATTTAAAAGTAAATCCGAAAAACTGCCAAGAGTTTAAGTTTACAATATTCGAAACATAAAAATTATTGTTCCAATTACCTACATTGTTTGCCGATTCATAACCCACACTTGATCCTTCAACAGTCAAAAATTCTCCACCGTGTCGTTTGCCTATTCTGGCTCTTCTAGAAGAAGATAAATCCATCGGAAAGTACCAAGCAAAAATCGACATTTGATCCGGAGAATCAAGACTCCCCGATGATCCACAATCTACAATAATCACTCACCCCATTAAAATATCCCACCGTCTTCCCATTGCTGATGGTGTAATGAGACGTTGACGTGCCGTTCCAGGTACCGTTGTTATTGTAGCCAGAAAGATCATACGCGATCGTCCCCGTTCCTTCATTGAGGGGCCACCACCCCACCAAACCCGACAGAAACGGAGCAAGGGTAGTATTAGATCCAACGGTATACATAGCATCAGATCCTTCGGTTGCTTGATATTTAGCTGATTCAAAATGAGAGGCTAACTGAAATGATCCTCCCGTCACATAGGTATAGAAAAGACCAGTTGATGAGGTGTTTTGGGGGTCTATGGGAAGAGATGAAAGAGAGACCACTCCCGTGGTCTTGAAGTTAACGGGGATCCAGCCAGTACCATCGGTATTTTGAAGAGTAGAGGTCGGACTACAGTGATATTGCCAGCCAGAGGGAAGGGAGGGAAGATTCCAAGAGCCACAGGTAGAAGAACTATCAGGGAGAG
>Ga0078972_1006663_pt2 | contig 24295 bp, 22 predicted proteins | sample YelNatPaOPGAMG01_FD_67568 | JGI IMG/M metagenome (GOLD analysis project Ga0078972, IMG submission 67568) | Hot spring thermophilic microbial communities from Obsidian Pool, Yellowstone National Park, USA - OP-RAMG-01 (SPADES assembly) (version 2) | ecosystem: Environmental > Aquatic > Thermal...
GCCGTTGGGTGGGGCGAGCGCCGCGGGCTGCGAACACCCCGCCGCCACTCCCGCGGCCGACACCGCCGTCCACCGCAGGAAGGCGCGTCGGTCAACGGCCATTTGCAATCTCCTCGATCCGTCCGCCGAACGGGTTGGCCCACGCCGCTCCCAGGGTCAAGGGGCGAGCGGCTTCGGCCTCTCCTCGGCGGTCCCCCAGGTACGCGTGCGCGAGTCCGACGACCCTCGTTTGCAATCGTGCCAAAAGGGAACTATCAGCAGCGGCAGAACTTGCCCGCCACACTGCTGATAGTTCCCTCAGGAAGGCCCACCATGGCCACGTCAGGCCGTCACCGTGCGCCGGTGCGTCCCCGACACCACGGCGGTGACGACGTGTCGGTCCAGCCGGCCCCGTACCGCCGCCATGAACTGATTGCCGCCGCGAGCGGGACCATGTTGCTGGTGGCCATCGGGGTTTTGTCCGGATGGGCCCACTACAGCCTGTCCGGTGCGCGCACGCTGTCGCCCCGCACCGCCGCGGCCGTACCGGCGACCGGCTCCGCCGCGCCGCTGACGTCCCCGCCGTCCCCGCACGCGGACGGGAAACTGCAGGCATGGCTGGCGCAGGCCGAGCCGACGCTCGACGCGCTGATCGCGGCCCGGCACGCGGTTACCGTCGCCGCGGCCGCCGACGACATCACCGCGACCGGGTCGGCCTGCCGGAGCGCCGACGGCGCCGTCGCCGGCGCTCAGCGTCACCTGCCGAGCCCGGATCCCGAACTGAACCTCGCTCTGCAGCAGGCCATCGAGAACTACCGCGTCGGACTGCGCCACTGCGTCGTGGGCGTGCAGAACCACGACGGCGGCGAGATCGCGCACGCGGCCAGTTACCTTGATCAGGGGAATGCGGAACTTCGGGCGGGACTGGCGATCATCGAGCGGGACCTGCGCGACGCGCGACCGCAGGACACCGGCGTGCTGACCGTGTAGCCGCGCGAGATCCAATCAGCCAAAAACGCTTACTCTGGCGATTGAGTTGGGCAATAGTTTGACACTGCGGCAGTTACCACCGACGTGGCTTCGGGAAACGTGATGGATTTAGGTCCCAGCGCGGAACGAATGTCGTGGCCAATAGAATCCGGCGTTCTGCCGTCCTTGCGATCGGCGCAGATTTGCCGCCCCAGCGCAACGATGGGCGCGTCATCGCCCGCCGGCCACGTGAAGCCCAGCGCGTGCATCTCCGCCAGGAAGGCCCCGTCGGGATCGCTCGCGTCGGCCAGTGCCGGCGCGGGATTGATCAGTAGCCCCGCACCCACCAGCGCGGGCGCAAGGAATGCAGTCAACCGGCCGAGTGAAATCATCGTCCTGAACTTTCTTCGCGGGTTAACAAAAGGATACCCGGTCCGGCGCCCGGTGGTGGCCCCAGTGTGAGCGACTGCACACTCGTGTAACTTTGCTGTAATATGCGGTATCAGTGCGTTCATCGGATTTAACACGGGAAAGTCGCTCTGGATCGTGGTGGCGGTCTTTGCCAGTCGGGCGGATCGAGAGCCCAAGCGGTGGAAGAACGGCCTGCGGTCACCGGTGATGCAAGGTGGCGGGCGGGTAGCGAAGAGATGAATTTCGCGTGTCCGCGGATGTCTCGGTCAGCCGCCGGCCGGGGACCAGATCACCGGGTCGCCGGGGACGATGACGCCCGGCCCGACGACCTCGAGGTATGCCCCCGTGCAGGGCCGCCGCGCGTCGGAACCGCTTGTCCGGAAACGATTCTCGGCCCCCGGAGTGCGAAGCGCCTGCGGGGCGGGAGGGAGCGCCCCGTGCTCGAGCGTGGGAACCACGCACCGGGGCGTCGCCTCGATGACACGAAGTTGCGCCTCGCCGACGGTCAACACTGCTCCGGCCCAAACGTTTTCGTCATACGGCGGGTAGTCCGGTGGCGTTGCGATCACCAGATTCGGCCGGTAGCGCAGCGCCTCGACACCGATGTGCTGCAGCGTCGCGGTGGTGATTGCGTGTAGCGGAGCGTCGTCGGTGAACGACTCCCCCGGGGTCGCCTTGCCGATCTCCAGGACGATGCCCGCGACCTCGGCGTCGAGCCCCAGGTCGAGCAGTTGCTCGGGGTCGGGGCGTTCCACCGTGGCGCCGGGCCCGCGCCGGCTGATCAGCCGGACCGCCCGCCCCAACAGCCGCGAGAGCAATTCGTCGGCCGCCGGATCGTCGGCCGCGACCCGGGTCCCGTCGGGCAACGCGATGCTCACTCCCCCGCCTTCGCCGCGGGCCGTGCACTGCAGCAGCCCGCGCCAGAGCCGGGCCTGCTTGGCGCTGGCCACATGCCCCGTCGCCGTATCGAGCAGCGCCAGCCGCCGGTCCCCCTCGGCGCCGCGCTCGTCGACGAACAGCCTGTCCACGGTCTCCCCGAGCATCGACTTCACCGGGTAGCGGCACAGGGTCTCGACCCGCATCCGCCCCGGTGCGCGGCCCCCGCAGGTCGTCGGATCGGCCATGAGAACAACTCTAAGCGGGCACGCCCGGTCGGCAGGCCGCCGCCGCAGAGCAGCGGTTCGGCGGACGCGTTTCCGGCGCTGAGGCGAGCTCCCGCCGCCCCGGTGTGCGACCGCGAAGCCGGTCCTGTAGAAGAGTCTCGTGGAGGAGCCGAACCCCCGATCCTTCGACGCGCGGGCCCTGCGCGACGCGGTGGCCCGGCGGTTGCATCGCCGGACCGTCGCCCAGGGCCAGCTCACGCTGCCGGCCGTGCCGGCCCTCATCGACGAGTACGTCAGGATGTGCGGCCAGGTATTCGCCGGTGCGGGCGTTCAGTACACGGCTGAACAGTCCGCTCAACTCAGGAGTGTGCTGGAATCCGAGCTGGCAAAGGGCTATCGGGCCTCGCCCCGGTCCAACGTCGTCATCACCTTTCACACCCCGTTCGGCACGACGCTGAACTACCGCGTCAAGGCGCAATGGTGGACGCTCGAAGCCGACTACGACCACTGGGTCGAGACCCGCCCGGCGCCGCTGTTCGGCAGCGAACCCGACGCGCGGGTGTGGACACTGGCCGCCGAGGTGGCCGAGCCGGCGGCCTGCCGGGTGCTCGACCTCGGCGCGGGAACCGGGCGCAACGCCCTGGCTCTGGCGCGACGGGGCCACCCGGTGGACGCGGTCGAGATGACGCCCAAGTTCGCCGACATCATCCGCATCGAGGCCGACAAGGAATCGCTGGGTGTGCGCGTGATCCAGCAGGACGTCTTCGCGGCCATGGAGGATGTCGACTCGGAGTATCAGCTGATCATCGTCTCCGAGGTGGTGCCCGACTTCCGGACCACGTCCCAGCTGCGCGAGGTGTTCGAACTGGCCGCCCGGCTCCTGGCGCCCGGCGGGCGCCTGGTGCTCAACACCTTCCTGGCCCGCCCCGGCTACACCCCCGACGACGCGGCGCGGGAAATGGGCCAGCAGTGCAACACCATGATCTTCACCCGCGACGAGGTGGCGACCGCGACGGCCGGGCTACCCCTCGATCTCGCCTCGGACGACCCTGCCTACGACTTCGAGAAAGGCCATCTGCCCGAGACCGCCTGGCCGCCCACGGGGTGGTTCGAGGGGTGGGCGCGCGGATTGGACGTCTTCGACGTCGAGCCCGCGGACTCCCCGATCGACCTGCGCTGGCTGGTGTACCAGAAGACGGGTTAGCGCCGGGACACCGGCGACCCCCGGTGTTCGGTGCCGTCGACCCGGCATCGGGCTTCCAGGTGCCGCGGGGGCGATCCATCCACCCGCCGGTATGCGGCTCGGCAGACCCCATACAATTCGTCGGGCCCGTCGCCGGCCCACGAAGCCATGCTTCACCGGCCGGTCGGGCCCGGCTGCGGCCCGGACCGGTTTCGGAAGGCGCGTCCGCGGATACCTGAGGGACGACCTCGGTGGTGGGTGTCGGCGCGACCCGTAACCACGACCAGCAAGGATTCGGCACTCATGACATCCGACGACAGCGAACGGCTCGTTCGCCGCATCCTCGGCATCGACTGGCCGCGCCGATTCATGCTTGCGGTGTTCGTCTTGGTCGCCGTCGTGGGCGCGGTGCGGCTCACGTCGTCGCCGGTGGCCTGCCCGAGTGGCGGCTGCACCCGCCACGAAGCCGCCGTGAAGCCCACCGAGCCGGCGCGGGTGACCATCACCCCGCGCGACGGCGCGCGCGACGTCGACCCGGTCGGGCATGTGATGGTCAAAGCCGAAGCCGGGACCCTGACCGGGGTGCGCATGGTCAACGACGCCGGCAAGCCGATCCCGGGCATCACGACCCCGGACGACGTCGCCTGGAAGCCGACCGTGCCCCTGGGCTACGGACGCACCTACACGCTCACCGTCACCGCCCGCGGATCCGACGGCACCGACACCACGCAGGTGTCGTCGTTCTCCACCCTGCGACCCTCCAACCAGACCAAGGTGTACTTCGAGATGACCTCCGAGGCGCCCCTGCACGAGGGCGGCACCTACGGGGTCGGGACGGTCGTCGTCGCCCACTTCGACGAGCAGATCGCCGATCGGGCGGCCGCCGAGCGGCACCTGACGGTGACCACCGATCCCCCGGTCACGGGTTCGTGGTTCTGGATCGACGGCCAGAACGCCCATTGGCGTCCCGAGCACTACTACGCGCCGGGGACGACGGTCACCGCCGCCGCCGACATCTACGGAATCGCCATGGGCAACGGTATCTTCGGGCAGGAGGACGAGCGGGTGTCGTTCCGGATCGGCGACGCCCACGTGTCCATCGCCGACGATGCCACCAAACAGGTCAGCGTCTACGACAACGGCAACCTGGTGCGGACGATGCCCACCTCGATGGGCATGGGCGGCACCGAGGACGTCGGGGGCAAGACCATCTATTTGTGGACTCCCCCCGGGATCTACACCGTGCTCGGCAAGGGCAACCCCGTCATCATGGACTCCTCGACGTTCGGGCTGCCCAAGAATTCCCGTCTGGGTTACCGCGAGACCATCCACTACGCCACCAAGATCAGCATCGACGGGATCTATCTGCATCAGCTCGACGCGACCGTGTGGGCCCAAGGGCACCGCGACACCTCACACGGATGCCTCAACCTCAACGCCGACAACGCGAAATGGTTCTACGACTTCTCCGTGCCGGGCGACGTCGTCGAGGTCCGCAACACCGGTGGACCGCCACTGACCCTGGCGCAGAACGGCGACTGGTCCCTCGACTGGGATCAGTGGCGCAAGGGCAGTGCCCTGAACCCCAGGTAGCGGAGGTGACGCGTCAGCGGGCGAGATCCCACTGGCCGTAATCGGCCGCGAGGACGTCGTCGACGTCGACGTTGATGCCGCCCAGCAACGGGCCCGGGCTCGACGGGCTGTTGACCACGGCCTGATAGAGCACCGCCATGGGCTCGCGTTGCCCGCGCGACCACGCCTTCGTCTGCCAGGCCCACCGGTGCCCCGCAGTGCTCGAACTACCGATCACGCCGTCGCGGATCGCCCAGCCGCACACCTGGAAACTGCCGTAGACACCGGTGCGCCCGACGCCCATCACCGAGTTGAGACCGCGAAACCAGTTGAGCGCCAAGTCGTTCCAGGTGTTGGGGTTGATGTCCTCGTCGACGCTGAAGAAGATCGGGGCCGACGCGGGTCCGCCCGCCGCGGTGTGCAGCCGCAGCGCGGTCTGCGCGTCGGCCACGCCGCCGTCGTAACCGCGGGTGAAGTCCGACGGGGCGCCGGGCCAATTGGGCTTGCCGTACTGGTAATTGCTGACGATGTGCAGACCCGTCGCGCGCAGCGCGTCGGCGTACTCGCGAGTCAACGGCTTGGCTTGGAAGTTCGCGCCGGGCCGCGGCTCGGACACGTAGTTGATCACGCCGTCATAGCCGGCGGCCTTGATCTCCTCCGGGGCGATCCTGCGCTCGGCGAAATCGATCAGCTTGAGGTCGCCGGCCGACGCGGTCGGCACGCCCGGCGTGGCGGTAGCCACCCCCGCACCCAGCAGGACCGGGGCGACGGCGAACTTGAGGACCTCGCGTCGTGAGAACGGCCGCGCGTCACCCGGTCCGCGGGGCGCGGCCGAATCGTGCATCGCGCGATGGTAACAAAGCCGGCCGCGCCGGCGGGGCCCCGAGACCGGCGGCCGGGAGGGCCCGCGTGCGCGCTACGGCTTGTGGGTCGGCCGCGCATCGTTTTGAATTCACTTGTGGCTGTCCGGCTCGCCCGTAGATCGGTGGCCGTCGCGTTGGCGGCGGCCGCGCTGGCGGCCGCGATGGTGCTGCCGTCCGAGACGCCCGGGGCCGCGTGGCCGGCCGCGGCGGCCGGTTGCCCCCCGGTGCAGGTCGTGTTCGCCCGCGGACGTCTGGAATCGCCGGGCGTGGGCGCCGTCGGCAACGCGTTCGTCGACGCGCTCAGGTCCAAGACGGGCAAGGACATCGGCATGTACGCCGTGAACTATCCCGCCAACACGGAGGTGGCCATCGGGGCCAACGACATGAGCAAGCACGTCCGCTACATGATCGACAACTGCCCGAACACCAGACTGGTGCTGGGCGGCTATTCCCTCGGCGCGGCGGTCACCGACGTCGTGCTCGCGGTGCCTTTCTCCGCGTTCGGGTTCGACGACCCGCTCCCGTCGGACGCCGACCAGCACATCGCCGCAGTCGCCTTGTTCGGCAACGGGACCCAGTGGATCGGTCCGTTCACGAACCTGAACCCGGCGTACGGCGCCAAGACCATCGAGCTGTGCCACGGCGACGACCCCATCTGCAACCCGGCCGACCCCCACACCTGGAACGACAACTGGCCCCAGCACCTCGCGGGGGCATACATCCAGGCCGGCATGCCCAACCAGGCTGCCGACTTCGTCGCGGGCAAACTCTGAACCCGCACGTCGGCGGGCGCGCCGGCGCCGACCCGGGTGCGCGTTGCGTCGTTTAGCTGTTCGAACTATAGTCTGGACACATGTCCAGTTTGCTGTCACGGAGTTCTCGGGTGCGTTGATGGGAACGGAGTGGGGGCCGCTCGTCCGTGGTGTTCCAGCAGCGGATAAGAGTTGAGTATGCGAATCGCCCTGCTGTCCTATCGCAGTAAGGACCATTGCGGCGGACAGGGCGTCTACGTGCGCCACCTGAGCCGCGGTCTGGTCGACCTCGGGCACGACGTCGAGGTGTTCTCCGGCCAGCCCTATCCCGAGCTGCTCGATCCGCGGGTGCGGCTGACCAAGGTGCCCAGCCTGGACTTATACCGCGAGCCCGACCCGTTCCGGGTGCCCCGTCCGAGTGAGATCCGGAGCTCGATCGATCTGCTGGAACTGCTCACCGTGTGGACGGCCGGCTTCCCCGAACCGCGGACATTCACCCTGCGCGTGGCGCGGCTGCTGGCCGACCGGGTCAACGATTTCGACCTCGTCCACGACAACCAGAGCCTGGGCACCGGGCTGCTCACCATCGCCGAGTCGGGTTTGCCGGTGGTGGCCACCGTGCACCACCCGATCACCCGCGACCGGATGCTCGACCTGGCCGCCGCGCGCTGGTGGCGCAAACCGCTGGTGCGTCGCTGGTACGGCTTCCTGGACATGCAGCAGGAGGTGTCGCGCCAGATCCCCGACCTGCTGACGGTCTCGTCATCGTCGGCGGCGGACATCGTCGCCGACTTCGGGGTCGCCCCCGAGCAGCTGCATGTGGTGCCGCTCGGCGTGAACACCGAACTGTTCATGCCGGGGTCCTCCCCGCGGCAACCCGGGCGCGTCATCGCCATCGCCAGCGCCGACACCCCGCTGAAGGGGGTCCGCACCCTGCTGCACGCGGTGGCCAGGCTCCGGGTGAACCGCGACCTCGAGCTGCGGCTGGTCGCCAGGGTGGAGCCCAACGGCCCCACCCACAAACTCATCGCCGAGCTCGGCATCTCCGACATCGTCCACATCACCAGCGGGCTGTCCGACGCCGCGCTGGCCGCCTTGTTCGCGTCGGCCGAGGTCGCCTGCATTCCCTCCCTCTACGAAGGGTTTTCGCTGCCCGCGGTGGAGGCGATGGCCAGCGGCACCCCGGTGGTCGCGAGCCGGGTGGGCGCGCTTCCCGAAGTCGTCGGGACCGACGGTGCCTGCGCCGAGCTGGTGCCGCCGGCCGACGTCGAGGCGCTCACCCGGGCGCTCGGCGGTCTGCTCGACTCACCCGAAAAGCGCCGCAGCATGGGGCGGGCGGGCCGCGAACGTGCGGTCAACGTGTTCAGCTGGGACGCCGTGGCGGCTCAGACCGTGGCGGTCTACGAGCGGGCGATCGCGCGCCGGGCCTCCGCCGGGGGCGAAGCCCGATGCTGACGGTGGACTTCGACCGGCTCGGCGTCGGGCCGGGCACCAGGGTGATCGATGTGGGGTGCGGGGCGGGCCGGCACGCCTTCGAGGCATACCGGCGCGGCGCCGACGTCGTCGCGTTCGACCGCGACGAGTCCGAACTGCGCGGTGTGGAAACCATGTTGCGGGCGATGGGCGAGACCGGTGAGGCGCCTCCGGATGCATCGGCGAAGGCCGTTGCCGGCGACGCGCTCAGCCTGCCCTACGCCGACGAGACGTTCGACTGCGTCATCGCCTCGGAAATCCTGGAGCACGTGCCGCAGGACGACGCCGCGATCGCCGAGCTGATCAGGGTGCTCAAAGTCGGTGGCACGCTGGCGGTCAGCGTCCCGCGGTGGTTGCCCGAACGGGTGTGCTGGCTGCTTTCCGACGAGTACCACGCCAACGAGGGCGGCCACGTGCGGATCTACCGGGCCAGCCGGTTACGCGACAAGATCACCGGCGGCGGAGTGCACTGGACGCACGCGCACCACGCGCACGCGCTGCATTCGCCGTTCTGGTGGCTGAAATGCGCCGTCGGCGTGTCGAACGCCGACCATCCCGCGGTGACCGCCTATCACAAGCTGCTGGTGTGGGACCTGATGCAGCGGCCGAAGCTGACGCGGATCGCCGAATCGCTGCTCAACCCGCTGGTGGGCAAGAGCGTGGCGATGTACTTCACCAAGCCGCGGGCGACGGAAAGCGGAGTCACTCCGGGGTTTTCAGTTGCGTCGCGCTGAGCCGCCGGCGGTCGTGGGCGTCCTGACCGCCGAGCAGTGCCGCCAAACCGCGCAATCCATCGCCGACGCGCAGGAATCGTCGGGCGCCATCCCCTGGTTCCCGGGTGGCCACACCGACCCGTGGGATCACGTGGAGTGTGCGATGGCGCTCACCGCGGCCGGACTGCTGGAGCCCGCCCGCGCGGCGTTCGAATGGTGTCGCCGCATGCAGCGGCCCGACGGCTCCTGGCCCATCCAGGTTCGTGAGGGGATCGTCGAGGACGCCAACAGCGACAGCAACTTCTGCGCCTACATCGCGGCCGGCGTCTGGCACCACGTGCTGGTCACCGGGGACAAGGCCTTCGCCGAGGCCATGTGGCCGGTGGTCCACACGGCGATCGACTTCGTCATCGACCTGCAGATCGGCTACGGCGAGATCTGTTGGGCGCGAAGCGAAGCCGGTCCCCTGCCGGAAGCGTTGCTGACGGGCTGCGCCAGCGTCTTCCACAGCATCCGCTGCGCGCTGGCGCTCGCCGGCCTCATCGGTGAGCCGCAGCCCGAGTGGGAACTGGCGCTGGGGCGGCTGGGCCACGCAATCGTCGCGCACCCGGAGGCGTTCACCGGGAAAGACCGCTACTCGATGGAGTGGTACTACCCCATCCTCGGCGGCGCGCTGCGGGGCCCGGCGGCGGCCGAGCGGATCAAGCAGCGCTGGGACGACTTCGTGGTCGGCGGTCTGGGCATCCGTTGCGTCGACGACCGCCCCTGGGTGACCGGCGCGGAAACGTGCGAACTGGTGATGGCGCTCGACGCCATCGGTCAGCGGTCGACCGCGCTGCGGCAGTTCGCCGCGATGCAGCACCTGCGCGAGGGAGACGGCTCGTATTGGACGGGCTTGGTGTTCGCGGACGGCAAGCGGTGGCCCGAGGAACGCACCACCTGGACCGGGGCGGCGATGATCCTGGCCGCCGATGCGCTGTCGGACACGACCGGGGCCGGCGGCATCTTCCGCGGCGACGGCCTGCCGATGGGGCTGCAGACCGACTTCGACTGCGAATGCGTGGTTACCGGCCCGGGCCGCTGACGACCTGTCCGCCCGCCGCCCCACCGGTGCGTTCGAGCACCCGCAGCGACCCGGTGGCCGAGACCTCCCGGAACTGGCCGGAATCCAGCGCGCGGCAATAGATGTGGTAGGGCGGTCGCCCGCCGTCGGCGGGGTCCGGGAACACGTCGTGGATCACGAGGGCACCCCCGGTGTCCACCCACTTGGCCCATCCGTCGAAATCCTGGTTCGCGGCGGCCTCGGAATGGCCGCCGTCGATGAACAGCAACTGCAGCGGTGAACGCCACCCCCGGGCCACCACCGGCGATTTGCCCACGACGGCGACGACGTTGTCGTCCAGTCCCGCCGCGTCGAGGGTGCGGCGGAACGTCGGCAGCGTGTCGAAGAGCCCGGTGGCCGCGTCGACCATCGACGCGTCGTGGAACTCCCAGCCGCGTTGATGTTCCTCGGAGCCGTGGTGGTGGTCGATCGTGTAGAGCACGCCGGCAGTCTGTTGCGCCGCCGCGCCCAGCAACAACGTCGACTTGCCGCAGTAGGTGCCGATCTCGACGCCCACGCCGCCGTCGAGGTACCGCAGCGCCGCCTCGTAGAGGGCGCGCCCCTCGTCGCCCGGCATGAAACCCTGCACCTGTTCGGACAGCGCGAACAGGCGCTCGGTCGAGGGGGCGTCGGTGCGGTTCATCAACCGAATTTATCGGTCGTCCCGGTTGGTGCGTCCGGCGGGCCGGCCAATCGGGGACGGCCGCGCCGCCGGTTGGCCCGAACCCCGCCGCGACAAGGCTTGCGGCCCACGGTGGCCGGTCGGGCGTCGCAACGTTCGATCCGCGAATGGGGACGAACGACCCTGCCCGGCGCGCGGTCCGGCTGCCTATTCTGCTCGTGGTCGCGGCGCCAGCCGGGTCGATGTTGTGGCAGCAGAAGGGATCGGGCTGTGGGCTTCTTTCGGGTGGTGGCCCTGGACGTGGACGGCACCCTGACCTCGGCGGGCAGGATTCCGAAGGAGGCGTTGCAGGCCATCGAGCAGGTGCGTCGCGAAGGTCTGCTGGTGGTGCTGGCCACTGGCCGGATCGGGGCCGAGCTGGCGGCAAGCTTCCCGCAGATCGCCAACCGTGTCGATGCGTTGGTGCTGGAAAACGGGGCGGTGGCCCGGATCGGCGGGAAGACCTATCCGCTGTCGACGCCGGTCGACCGGGCCCTGGACGCGGCACTGGATGAGCACGGCGTGGTAAGCCGGCGTGGCGAGGTCATCCTGGCCACCCAGGGTGAGTACGCTGCGACGGTCCTCGAGGTGATCGGCGAGCTGGGACTGGACTGTCAGATCGTGCGGAACCGGGCCGAGCTGATGGTGGTGCCCGCCGGGGTCACCAAGGGGACCGGCCTGGCCGCGGTGCTGGCACGGTTGCACCTGTCCCCCCACAACACGATCGCCGTCGGGGACGCCGAAAACGACCTCTCACTGTTCGGGTCGGCTGAGATCGGCGCCGCCGTGGCCGACGCGGTCCCGTCGTTGCGCGAACACGCCGATCTGGTGCTCGACCAGCCGGACGGTGCCGGGGTGGCCGAGCTGCTCGGCGGCGCATACCTCAGCGGGGCGCGGCGGTGGTGCCCGCCGCGGCGGTGGGTGCAGATCGGCATCTTCGACGACGGGACACCGGCGAAGGTGCCCGGTAGCCAGGCGCGCATGGTGGTGACCGGGCCGGCCGGGTCGGGCAAGAGCTACCTGGTCGGGTTGCTGGCGGAGGAATGGATGGACGCCGGCTACTGCGTGCTGCTCGTCGACCCCGAAGGGGACCATCGGCAACTCGAGCAGCTCAACCGCGTCCAGGTCGTCGACGTCGAGGCGGGGCTGCCCGAACCGGTGGAACTGGTCGGATTGCTGCAGCCGCACACGGGGCTGGTCGTGGACCTCTCGGCGCTGCCCACCGCCGACAAGATCGACTATCTGCAACGACTGCGGCCGGCGGCCGAAGCCCAGCGGGAGGCCCGCGGATTTCCCCACTGGGTCATCTACGACGAGGCCCACCTGCTGGGCGCGGACCAGCCGCCGCACTGGACGCGGCGCGGTGGATACCTGCTGTCGTCGTTCATGCCCGCCTTGCTACCCGAGGGTGAAGTCGGCGAGACTGACATCGTGCTCACCGTCGGCGGCATCGACCCGGTGAGCAGCGTTGCGCCCGAACCGGTTCGGCGGGCATCGATCCAGTTCGGCACGGCTGCGCCCCGTGCGTTCACGATCGCGGCACGTCGCACCGGCCATGTGCGGCACAGCCACAAGTACGCCGACGTGTTGCTGCCCAAGGAGCGCCGGTTCTACTTCCGCCCGACCGACGGGCGCGCCATCCCGGCGGCGGGGACCATGCACGAGTTCCGCACCGCGCTGGCGAATCTCGATCCGCGGGCGCTGCAGTATCACCTCGAGCGCGGCGACTTTTCCCGCTGGCTCGGCGACACCATCGCCGACATGGACCTCGCCGCGCAGGTCAGCGCCTGGGAAGACGAGTTGGCGGCGCGTCACGCCGCCGACGTGCAACGCGTACGGCGCCAGTTGATCCACGCCATCGAAGACCGCTATTCCGCCTCCACGGAGCGCGGCTGACGAAAGACGGAACCATGCGCTCGCATGTCCGGATAACCACAACTGAAAGAGGAGCCACTATGTCATCGACTGCGTCATCGACGTCACCGCTACCGCACACCGCCACGCCCCCGGCGTACCCCGGCACCGCGCGACGAGGCGGGCACCGACTGCGGCCGGCCATCGTCGCCGCGAGCCTCCTGGTGACCGCCGTGACCGGTGCGGCCGCCCTCACCGACACGGTTCGCCCGTCAGAACGGACCCCGCCCGCGACCACAACGGCGCGCGGCATGGCGATCGCGCTCACCTCGGCCGAACCGATCGTCATCGACCAGGGCATCTCCATCACGCCCGCACCCGGCTGGGATCTCGTGGATCGGGGCACGAACTGGGTCACGCTGGCCGACACCGACGCCGGCACGCGGATGCGGGTCACGGTCAAGCCCGCCGCCGGGACCGACGTCGTCGCCGCGCTGCAGGCCGACGTCGCCAATGAGGTGGCCAACACCGTCCTGACCAATCTTGCGCCGTCGAGCGGGATCGATACCAAGACCGTGCAGGGCAGGAACTTTCAGCAGGCAGCCCGGATGGACTACACCGCGGACAACACGGTGGGAATCGACACCACCCCCATCCTCGGCGTGTTCATGGAGTTGCTGAACCCCTCGAACCGGATGTCCGCGTTCATCGACGACCGGGAAGCGAGCGTCTCGCCCGCCTATATAGGCAGCGCCGCCCAGGCGATGATCAACTCCATGCTGTGACAGTTCGCGGATCCGGGTGAAAAACCACGCGGCCCGGGTCAGCAGTTGAGGCCGGGGATGCAGCCCGTGTCCCCCGGCGAGTTGCTGTCCGGTGGCGGCGCCGACGGCGGGCTGGAGGAAGGGGTCGACGAAGGAGTCGTGGTGGGCGAGTCGAGGGGGCCGCCCGCAAACCCGAATCCCGAAACGGCCAACGCCGCAGCGACCACAGCCGCACCGGCGAGGAGCCTGACCGCCTGCCGTGCCTGTGAACCCATCAGCATCTCCGTTTCATCCTGGTTGCCAACCTTTCACCCCGCAAGCACCTCCGTGCGCGCGTCCATGAGGTGAACTGCGCCTTAACGTTTCATCGCCCGGCGGCGCCAGAGGTAGGGCCATTGGTCCCGGCAGGTGAGGACTTTAGGTTCCGGCGTCGGCGATTCTGGCGGCTGTACGGTCGGGCTCAGCGGTTCCGGCGCGCTCGGCCGCACGTGGTTGGTCATCGTCGTGCCTGTGACGGGCGGGAAAGCTTGGTGCGCAATGCATTCAGTGCATCTCGTGCATTCGGGGGCCGGGTACCGGAGGATATGATGGAGTGTCCTGTCTGCTCGACCCCGCAACCAGACGCGGCCCGCTTCTGCGCCCGTTGTGGCACGCCGTTGCATCCGGCGATCGACCGGTCCGGGCATTTCGCCGCCCATCCCGAGGAACCGGTACGGGCGCTGGCGGTGATGAGCACGTTGATGCCGCATCTCGCCGGTGGTCGGCACCACATCTACCGCACCGCGATCGCGGTGACGTTGCTGGTGGCGTTGGTCGCCGCGGCGTTCGGGGTGCTGTCGGTGGCGTTGGTGCTGGCGGCGATCGCGCTGCCGGCGGCAGTGCTGACCTACGTGTACGACCACGATGTGTGGCCCCGGGAATCCGTCACCGTCATCGGTGTGGCGGTCGTGCTCCCGGTGCTGTTCGGCGTGGGCGTGGGCGTGCTCGAAAGCCACTTCACGGCGCCGGTGCTGCTGGCCGCGCCGGACCACCGGATACCCGCGCTCACCCACGTTCTCGAGTTGGGCGTGCTCGTCCCGGTTGTGGGCTTTGTCGCGGTGCTGATCGCGCCGATGGCGATCACCGCTCGCGCAGCATTCAAGCACCCCGTCGACGCCGTGGTCGTCTGCTCACTCAGTGGGGCCGCACTGTCACTGGGGCTGAGCGTTGTCGTGCAGTGCGGGGCGTTCAGCCGCATCGAGGCGACCGCCGGGGATCCGGCGCACGTGGCGTTCATCGCCCTGACGCTCGGCTTCTTGCAGCCCGTTATCTTCGCCACGGCGGCAGCCATGGCCGTGGTTCCGCTGCGCGGCGCCGGGGTCGGTGTCGCAGCGGGAGTCGCCAAAGGTCTGGGTTTGGTGGTGCTGTACGAGTTGGCCACCGTCTTGCTGACGCCCTACGGCACCAGGGGCATCGTGCTCACCACGCTGGCGGCGCTGGTGCTGGCCGCGGCCGGAATTCTCGGCACGCGCGCGGTGTTGCACACCTCGCTTCTGGCGGAAGCCCGGGCGGCCCTGACCGGAGAGGCCGCGTTGGCAGGCGCCCCGGCCGCCGGTCAGATTTGCGCGCACTGCGGCGCGGCACTGGGTGCCGGCGCCGCGTTCTGCCAGGTCTGCGGGACGGCCACGGCCGCAATGGCACGCCATCCGGACGCGCCGGCGGGCCCCATGGGTGCCGCGCCGACGGCCTGACCACGACAGCAAACGGGAGCCAGAGCCATGATGTCATCCACGCCACCGAAAGCGTCTCCGCCCGTGCGGTACCCGGGCGGCAGCGCACGCGTCGGCCGCCGGCCGCGCCCGTTCGTCGTCGCCGTGACCGCCGCGATCGTTCTGAGCGGCACCACCAACGCGCCCGAACTGCCGCGAACGGTGCCCCGCGGCCATGCCGTCACAGCGGAAGCGACTGCACCAGAGACGATTTCATCGACATCCGGGAGAGAGCGGGGCGCGGCGATCAGGCTGATGTCGGCCGGCCCGATCGTCATCGCCAACGGCATCTCGCTCACCCCGGCACCGGGCTGGACGCTCACGAACCGGGGCCCGAACTGGGTCACGCTCTACAACGCCGATTCCACCGCGCGCATCCAGGTGGAGGTCAAACCGGCCGGCGGGGCGGATATCCTCGCCGAGCTGCAGGCCGACATCAACAGGTTGACCAGTACGCCGACCACCGGATTGACCAATGTGACGAACTTGACCGGGCCTTCCGTAAAAGCGCGGCACGGCTCCAACTTCCAGCAGCAGGCCTCCATCGACTACACCGCCGACATATCGACACAGCAGGGCACCATTCCCGTCCTCGGTGTCTTCGACGAGCTGTTGAACACCTCGACCCTGCTGTCGGCCTTCATCGACTACAGGGAGGACGGCGAGGCCTCCACCCATTCCGCCGACTCCGGAGGAATGATGATCAACTCGATGCTTTGAGGGCGCACCCGTCCTCTGGGATCGCATGGCGCACAGGACTTCCGCCCCTTATCTGCGGATGCGGTGCTGCGCTGGAGGGCGTGTCGAGGAGGAGACCATGAGCACCCGGAACAGCTAGGCGCGCTGCGGGTTCGGGTGTTCGCGGCGCGGCTGATGGTCGAGCCACCAATAGGCGGCCAGCTTGACCCGGTCGTTGAACAGGAACCAGCCCACCGCGTAGGCCCACACCAGACCGGCCCAGCGCCACCCCAGCGGTGTCATCGCCACCCCGTAGACCGCGATCAGCGTCGCGACGGTTTGCGCCGTGATCACCGCGCCCAGCAGCAGCGGTGCGGGAGCGGGCCGGGACCAGAAGGGGCCGCGGGAGCGGGTGAGGAAGATGGTCAGCTGTCCGGCGACCGACAGCTTCAAATAGATCATGGTGCGGATGAAGTCGTGGTTCAGTCCGAAAACCCGGGCCGCGAGGAAGAACAGGACGAAGGTGGCAACGACGCCGATCACGCCCAGCACGGTGGCGATGGTCAGCACGGCGCGCATGTCCCACTTGACCGGCTTGGCGGAACCGCGCACGTGGTCGTAGGCGATCGACAGGATCGCGCCGTCGTTGAGCAGCGCCAGGAACACGATCATCGCGGCGGTGACCGGGCGGAAGTTCATGAAAACCACGGCCAGGGTGATCAGCAGCAACACCCGGATGGTTTCGGCGATACGGTAGGTGGCGTAGCTGGTGAGCCGGGCGAAGATCTCCCGGGCCAGCCCGATCGCGGTCACGATCACCGACAAGCCGGGTGCCAGCAGGACCACGTCGGCGGCCGCGCGGGCCGCGTCGGTGGATCCGGCCACCGCGATACCGGCGTCGGCCTGTTTGAGCGCGGGGGCGTCGTTGACGCCGTCGCCGGTCATCCCGACGATGTGCCCGCGGGCCTGCAACAGCCGCACGATGCGGTACTTGTGCTCGGGAAACACTTGGGCGAACCCGTCTGTTGCCTCCACCCGGGCGCCCAGATCGTCGCCGTCAGCGGCGTCGTCGAGCATGCCGGCATCGAGGATCTGCTCCCCCAGGCCGACCTGACGGGCGATCTCGCGGCCGATGGCGACCTGGTCGCCGGTGACCATCTTGACGTCGATGCCGAGGTCTCTTGCGGCGCTGATGGTCGCCGCGGAGTCGTCGCGCGGCGGGTCCGCCAGAGCCAGGACACCCAGCAGCCGCCAGCAGCCGTCGCCGTCCGTCTTGGCGACCCCCAGGGACCGGTACCCGTGGCCTGCGAATCGTTCGACCACACCGTCGATTTCGGCGGTGGCGCCGTCGTCGTCGCCGTCGCACAGGGCGGCGATGACCTGGGGCGCACCCTTGCTGACCCGAAAAGTCCGGCCGTCGGGGTCGCGCACCGTCGCCTCGGTGCGTTTGCTGACCGGGTCGAACGGGACGAACTTGTCCACCCGGGCCACGGGTAGCGGGCCCGCGGCGGCCACCACCGCCAAGTCGATGAGGTCGTTGTCTTCGACGCGTGAGGCCAGCGCCGCCGTCGTGAGCAGTTCGTCGTCGCCGCCGGCGGTGGTGCTCCAGCGGGCGGCGAGCGCGAGACGGTTCTGGGTCAACGTGCCGGTCTTGTCCGAGCACAACAGGTCGATGCCGCCGAGCTCCTCGACCGCCGGGAGATGACTCACCACGGCCTCGTGACGCGCCAGTTGGCGGGCGCCGATGGCCATCGTCACCGACAGCACCGCCGGCAGCGCCACCGGAATCGAGGCGATCGTGACCACCAGCGCGAACTCCAGGGTCTCCAGCACGGGATTGCCCCGGATCAGCGAGACCACCACCGTCAGGGTGACCAGGACCAGCGCGATCACGATCAGGTAGTTCGCGATGCGCAGCACCGCGCGCTGAAAATGGCTGACCGTGCCCGCGGCCTCCACCAGCGCGGCGGTCTTGCCCATGTACGACGACACTCCGGTGGCGCATACCAGCGCGTCGGCCTCGCCGCGCACCACCACCGACCCAGAGAACACGGCGTCGCCCTGTCCGCGGCTCACTGCCAGCGACTCGCCGGTCAGCGCGGACTGGTCCACGTCGAGGGTGACGTCGTCGAGAATCCGCAGATCGGCGGGCACCACATCGCCGAGGCGCACCCGCAAGACGTCGCCGGGCACCAGGTCGCGCACGGCCACCGTCGCCCATGCGCCGTCGCGCAGCACCCGCGCCTCTGACACCAGCCGCCGCTTGAGCGCGGCGATCGCGTTGGCCGCCTGGTGTTCCTCGAAATACGCCACCAGGCCGTTCATCGCCAGCAGCACCCCGATGATCACCGCGTCGGTCCAGTGTCGGGCGGCCACCGACAACACCAGCGCGACCTCGATCATCCAGGGGATCGGCGCCCAAAAATAACCCAGAAACTCCAGCACCGGATTGCGATGCCGTTCGCCGATCTCGTTGGGCCCGTAGCGCTCCAGTCTTTGCCGGGCCTGGGCTGTCGTCAAACCCGCTGCGGAGCTGTCCAGTTCGGCGAGCAGCTGCGGCAGCGGTAACTCGGTCAGCTTGTCGGTGGCCTGCGTCAACCCCGTCTCCCCTCACGGTCCATCGCGTGTCGAGTTCACACTCGCATCGTCGTCGCAGACCAGATAGGGCCGAACGCCCCCTATCGGATGGACCGTGTTCGGCCGCCGGCGTCGTGTGTCAACCGACGGCGTCCCGTGTGGACCCTTCGACGGCGATCGGCAGGCCGACCAGCGACGGGCGGCGCGATCGCAGGCCTCCGCGAGCACGCCGACCGCGGCCGAACTCAAATCGACGAAGAGCGGCTTGGCGCCGGCGCGGCTGTGCCGGAAGGCAAAGCCCGCCAGGGCGGTATCGCATTGCGTCAACGCAGCAGAGCGTCAACGTAGCAGAGCGTCAACGGTGCAGAGTTTTTCGTTCACGGGCCAGGTGGGTGCGGTAACTCGTCGTCGCGGGCGGCGAATTCGTCGGGTTCAGGCCGGTGTGTCGGAGCTGGAACAGCCGCCGAAAGCGCGAAGTCCGGACGCGCCGTCGCGGGAGGTTCCGCCTCGTCGTCGGACCCGCGCGGAGGGATGGCGCAGCATCGCCGCACCACGCTCGCGTGCACGTCGCTGAGCCGCGATCCACACCGGGTGGGAGTCAAGGAAAATAATCGTCGCCTCTGAAGTGTTCGCCACGATTGTCAACTCCTTCCGAAGCAATGCGAAAGCAATGCGAATCGGCTTGTGAGATGTGGGGCAGATGTGGTTATTGAATCGTGATTCCAGGATGCCCGACCGACCCTGAGACCAAACCCCTCCCAACATGAGAATCAGCCATGAATTTGCGGCAAATCCCGAGCCACTGCTGTCGCCGCCGGTTGTCCGACCGGCCACGAGTCTGGATCGTAGCGGCGGCCACCGACACAATTTTCGACTCGGCATGAACGGCTGGCGCCGGCTCGGGCCGTGATCGGACTGCTATCGTCCCTTGCTTATGCCGGAGATGGACCGCCGCCGCATGATGTTGACGACCGGGATCGGCGTGCTGGCAGCCGCGCTGCCCGGCCCCGAGGCCCGTGCGGACCGATTGCGAGGGGGCCGCGCCGCGGGCCGCATCCCACCGCCAACCGCGCCCAGCGGGCAGTCCGGCAGCTACGTCTTCCAGGACGAATTCGACGGGCCGGCGGGCTCGGCGCCCGATTCGTCCAAGTGGGCGGTGGCGCAGGCCCGCGAAACCATCAAGGACCCGACGTACTGGGAGCGGCCCGAGAACATCGGCCAATACCGCGACAACCGGCAGAATGTCGTCGTCGACGGCAAGTCCAACCTCGTCCTGCGTGCCGCCAAAGACGGCCCGACGTACTACAGCGGCAAGGTGCAAAGCCTGTGGCGGGGCGGCGTCGGCCACACCTGGGAAGCGCGAATCAAGCTGAACTGCCTGACGCCGGGCGCCTGGCCCGCCTACTGGCTGGGCAATCAGGACGAAGGCGAGATCGACGTCATGGAATGGTACGGCAACGGCAAGTGGCCCTCGGCCACCACGGTGCACGCGAAAGCCAACGGCGGCGAGTGGAAGACCCACAACATCGCGGTGGACAGCGCCTGGCACACGTGGCGAACCCAGTGGGACCAGACCGGGATCCGCTTCTGGAAGGACTACGCCGACGGCGCGCAGCCCTACTTCGACGTCCCGGCGAACTCGCTGCCGGACTGGCCGTTCAACGCGCCCGGCTACACGGTGTTCACGGTGTTCAACCTCGCGGTCGCCGGTTCCGGCGGCGGCGACCCGGGACCGGGGACCTACCCCGCGGACATGCTCGTCGACTGGATACGCGTCTGGTGAGTCAGCCGAACTCGAGCAACGTGTAGGCGCCGCGGAACGGCCGCATCGGCGCACACCGCCAGAACGCGGGGAACAACGTCCCGAAGAACACACCCCGTCCCCTGGGCATCGGCAGGTCGTGCACCGCCTGGATCCCGGGCATGGTGTCGGCCAGATCCGCGAGCTGGCGCGACGAAAGGCTGAACGGCATCGGCGGCACCCGGTAGCGCCTGGAGGACCGCATCCCCCGCGGCGCGAGCTTCTTGACCAGGATCGGCGGCAGGTCGAAGAACATCTGCCCGCCGGGAAACCGCTTTGCGCACTCGGCGATCAGGCCCAGCGACTCGTGCGGTTGCAGGTACATCAGCAGGCCCTCGGCGGTGATGAAAACGCCGTGGGTGGCGTCGATCTCATCCATCCAGCTGTAGTCCAGCGCGGATTGCGCCAGGTACGTGATGCGCTCCGAATGCGGCAACAGCCGCCGTCGCAGTTCGATGACCGGCGGCAGGTCCACCGACACCCAACGAAATCGCGCGTCGGCCAGTGCGCTGCTGACGCGCCAGAAGCTGGTCTGGAAGCCTTCCGCCAGGGCGACGACCGTCGCCCGGGGCCGCGCCGTGAGGTACTCGATCGCGCACCGGTCCACCGCCAGGGACCGCAGCGCCATCTCCTGGCCTCTGCGCCGGAACTTCTCGAAGTCGAAGTCGATGGATTGGACGAGTTCGATCGCCATCGGGTCGTCCAGGATCGCATCCGGGCGCCCGGCCTGGTAGGCCCTGCCGTACAGGGTCAGCAGCGCCGTTTCCGAGACGCCGGTCAACTGCCCGGCGTCCACTTTCTCCACTTTGTCGTCTTTGTCGTCTTTGTCGTCTGTGTGACGACTCATCAGCTCTCCCCGATCAACGACGGAGCAGGCGTCCCACGACCGCGAGCAACAACGTCGCCGCGAGCGAGACCAGCAGCATCGACACCAACGGAATGTAGACGTGCACGTTACCGCGTTCGATCCGGATATCGCCGGGAAGCCGGCCGAACCAGGAGAAGCCGCCCGCCCAGATGAGAACGCCGGCCACGACGACCAGGATCCCGGCCACCACGACGACGGGGCCGATGCTGCGTCCCATCACGACTCGACGGGGATCGCCACCTCGTTGCGGCGCCGGCACGGCAGCGTCCACGGCGGATCATAAAACCAGGCATCGGCCCCGCCGGTCGGTGTGATGTCGTTGTCGCGCAGGACCTTTCTGAGCTCAGCGGTGCGGTCGGCAACGGCCCGTGGGCTCCGGTCACCGCTGAATTTCAGCACAGCCACCGTCTGGGGCGGCACGGTCACCAAGCGGACCTGGTCGTCATTGGGTGTGGGCAGGGTGTCCATGGTCCACTTCGACGGCATGAAGAAGCGGATCACCCAGCCGCCTTCGGCGTCGGCCGCCTGGGCGACGGGCGCGGTCATCGCGATCTGTTGGCCCGCGGCCGCGTGCTGGCTGACCGGCGCCGTCATCGCGATCGCCTGGCCACCGCGGTTGCCGCCGAAGATGTAGCCCGCGACCCGGCGGAAGCCCACATTGCGGGCTCGCTCCTGGTCACCCGGCACCGTCGTCTCGGCGGCAATGCGCGGTCCGTAGCTCCGGATCTCGACGGTGTCGGTGAGCTCCTGGCGCGTGTAGCCGGGCTCCTCGGTGCCCAGGCGGATGCCGACGACCGCAACCAGCGATTCGGCGACCTGTTCGGCGAGCTTGGTCAGTTTCATCACAATGCCATTCCCTCAGTGTCGATTGAGAAACCACAGGTGGCCGGCCAACGCCGTCGCGAACGCGCACCACAGCGGGTACAGGAGCAGCGGAGCGGCTCGGCCGCCCTGCGCGTCTACGGCCCGGCGCGCCAGGTCGGCGCTGCTGACGGTGAGCGCCGCGGCGGCCGCCGCGGACAGGCCCAGCCCGCGGCGCTGAAAGAACAGCCATGACCAGCCGGCGTTCAATGCGAGGTTGAGCGCAAGGGCCCTGACGTATTGGCGACGTTCCGGCTTTCGCCCGCGGCGCTCCAGTTCGTCGAGTGTGTTGGACGAGACGACCGCGATGTCTGCGTAGAGCACCGGCCACACGATCGGAAAGACTTGCTGTGGAGGCTGGTACGGCGGCTTGCGCAGCGATCGGTACCACGGCGACGCGGCCGGACGGCTCGCCAGCCCACCGACGACGGCGGCCGAGGTAACGGCCGTGGCGGCGGGGATCAGAGTTCGTGCCTGCATGTCACACTCCCGGTGAAAGTGATCGGTAGGTGGATTCACCCATTTTCGTCGGCCGTTCGGCAAGGGGCAATATCCTTCGATTGCGATGTCACCCGCCCCTTGTCCCGGGCATGCGATGCGGGTAACCGCAAAATGACTCTTCCGGCCACGACTCTTCCGGCCACGACTCTTCCGGCCACCGATTGGCCGACCGGGTTCATCGTCGGTTCGGTACCAGTCGGCGCGATTGGCGGGTGCGGGTGTCGACCCCTCGGCCTCGTGCCGGACTGCACCGTAGCCGAAGTCGCGGCGCCCACCGGATTCGGTTGTGTCACAAACGAACAAAACGCCCGATCCGGTTCCGCCCCGTCAGCGCGGCCATGGCGGCCGGCGGGCTGGTCCTCCGGCCGGCGGGCCACTACGAGAGCTGTTGGAAAACGGAGCCTTTCGGGTTTGCGGCCATCGGTCTCCGACCCGCCCGGACCGGAGCCCCTTACCCTTCGCGACCCGTGATCGACCGGCCGGCGCGCAGAGGTTCGAGGGGACACGGCATTCCCGCTATGGACAATGCGCGTCACTATGCGGCGCGTTCGTTGTCAACACGCAAAGTAATTAAGCGTTGACGAATTCGGATTAGTGGCGAAATCCCGTTCAACCGCTTACCGGGTTTCCGCGGTTGCCCGCGCAGGCCCCAAGCACCTGGCGCCACCGAAAAGCCACCTCCAGGATTACGGCGCCAGTTGTGGCTCGTGGCACGGGCCCATTCGTCTCGTGCCACGAGTCAACACGCAGACGATGCGAAAGGTCCTGTCCGAATGCATGAAAGCAATCGGCACCCAACCGCGGCGGTCCGGGTGCCGGTTGCCGATGCTTGAGCCGACGATGCGGACACCGGAAGGTGCGTGGAACCTGGAGCGCCACCGCGTGCTTCCGCCACGTGGCTGCGGGGTCCGTGCCCGGAGGGCCACCGTCGCGGCACCGGCCCGCCCTGCAACTCTGGCGTACCTGAGCCACCTTTGATTTTGAGCCGGCCAGCGGATAACCGTCGACCCGGATTTGTGAGGTAACCATGAGATTTTGCACCAATTTATCGAAACGGTATGTGCATGAGGCCGAAGTGATTTACCGTCGTGATCGGGCCGTGATCGAACTGTGATGGCGGCGTGATACGTTAGTCAAAGGATTGTGCATGCCATATATGGTTTCCACGCCGGACGCACTAGTGGCGACGGCAGCAAACATCGCCGAGACCGGTTTCAGCCTGAGCGTGGCCAGCGCGGCAGCGGCCGGTTCGATAACCCGGGTGATACCAGCGGCTGCCGACGAGGTGTCTGCGGCCATCGCGACGCTCTTCGGCTCGTACGGTCATGAATATAGAGCCCTGATGGCCCAAGCGGCGGCATTTCACGCGCAATTTGCGCGTGAAATCACTGCCGGCGCCGCGTTGTATGCGAACGCCGAGGCGGCCAACGCGTCGCGTTTGCAGAGCGTGGCGCAGGAGGCGCGCAGCATGGTGACCGTTCTGACCGGTGCCTCCGGTGCCCAGGCGGCGGCCAAGGGCGGTGCCAGCGGTCACAGCGGCTCCGCAGGGGCGAGGGTCAACGGCACCGGGTTTCGAGCGGAGGGGGTCCTCGCGAGGACCGGCCTGTCTTCAACCGGTGGTAGCGGCGGCCAGGTCCGCACCAGCGCGGCGGCCCTGAATGTGAACGGCGCCACGACAAGCACCGCCACTTCCGCGTCCACGGCGACCGCGGCCAGCGGGGTGGCGTCGTCCGCCGGCACCGGCGGGACCGGCTTGGGTGCGACGTACACGGTGTCGTCGCAGTGGGCCAACGGGTTCACCGGCGACTACACGATCACCAACAACGGGTCGACTCCGCTAACCAACTGGCAGGCCCAATTCA
>Ga0078972_1007445_pt1 | contig 24293 bp, 23 predicted proteins | sample YelNatPaOPGAMG01_FD_67568 | JGI IMG/M metagenome (GOLD analysis project Ga0078972, IMG submission 67568) | Hot spring thermophilic microbial communities from Obsidian Pool, Yellowstone National Park, USA - OP-RAMG-01 (SPADES assembly) (version 2) | ecosystem: Environmental > Aquatic > Thermal...
AAAATATGTATACAAACTTGTTACAACTGAAGGAATAGAAAAAATAGTGGCGACCACTAAGATGCAAAAAAAGATATTAAAAATTTTGAAAATAAATACCTAAAAATTGTTGTGATAAAAAGTTAAGAAATTCAGGTAAATAAATTTTGCTTGAGTTTTAATTACAGGTATATAAAATAGTAATATAGGTATGAAAACTAAAATACTGAAAGACAAATTGGTTTTGAAGGAGGTATAGAATGGAAGAAACCACATTATTTGATCCCGATGGCAATTCGGTTGCCTACATTGCGCCTGACGATGAAAACACAATCTATCTTTGGTCAGGAAAACCTGTTGCCTATCTAGAGGGAGAAAACATATACGGATTTAATGGAAAACATCTCGGCTGGTTCGAAGAGGGAATTATCTGGGACCATGACGGGAATAGGGTCGGTTTTATTAAAGGGACATTGCCTGTTTTCGCAAAGTTTGAACCATTCAAAGCATTCAAACAATTTAAGCCTTTTAAGGTTTCAAAGAGTTGGCACCGTTTAAGCCATTTAAGTCAAAGCGCGTTTCTAAAACCCCACTTTCCATATTTCTTCGCAGAGGTGAGAAATGAGCCAAATGGCAGATAAAAGCGTGTTTGCGGTTCGATTCGCTTACTCCAATGCCTTCGGCACTTCGCAAACACACATTCCGTTATACGCAATGCCGTGCCTAAAAAGAAGATAGGAGGATAGGATATGTCTGAAGATACAACTGGGATTTTCAAGCCTGAAGCAAAAATCATAGCAAAAATATTTGGAGATGCTGACAGCTATTACCAAATACCTGATTATCAACGACCGTATAGCTGGGAAGATGAGCAAATAGAGCAATTGTGGGATGATTTATATTCCGCAATGGAATCTGGGGATGAAAGCTATTTCCTGGGACCCATGATATTAATAAGGACAAAAGACGGCTATTTTGAAGTTGTTGACGGACAGCAGAGGCTAACAACTTTGACAATTCTATTTTGCGTCCTTAGGGATTTGTACGGAAGTGAGTTAAAAAAGGTAGATGAAGAATTAGCAAATAGAATCCAAGATTCTGTTAGAAGCTTAGTTAAAGGAACCCACCGGTTGAAGTTGATAACTCAATCAAATTACCAGTTAAAATTTGAACAGGAAATATTAAACGGCGTGAAATTTCCGACTACAAAACTCACAAAGAAACAAAGAGAAGAAGAAAAATTCATAAATGCGGCTTTGATATTTAAAGAAAAACTTGAAGATATTAAGAAAAATAGTGGCATAGATGGGATTAAGAAATTCGCAGAATATATCTTAAAGAACGTAGAGATGATAACCATTATATGTTCACAACAAGCGTATGCTATCAAACTATTTCAAGTATTAAATACGAGAGGGCTTGAGTTAACCCCAGCAGATTTAATTAAGAGTTATCTATATAGCAATTTAAGTGAGGAGAAAGACAAAAAAGTTTTTAAATCTACATGGGACCGAATAGAGGATCTTTCAAAACAGATGGGAGAGTCTATCACCGACTTGCTTACCTACTATGAGTACTATTTACTAGCTCAAAATCCAAAACGGTCATTGTATGAGGAATTGATTGATAAATTCAAGGGGCAAGATCCAAAAACTGTTATTTATGATTTTAATAAATTTGTTAATTGCTTCTATAATATTTATCAAATGGATTCTAAATCAGTATTTGCACTATGGTATCTACCTAATCAAGTTTTTTGGAAAGCAATACTTACAACAGCAAAACATATTGAATTTGATGATTTTGACGGATTATGCAATGAATTGAGGAAGATGTATTATTCTTACTGGATTGCTGGCTATACGACTTCAAAGATAAAACAATTGTCTTTTAACTTGATTAGTTGGGTGAAAGATAAGAAAAGGCTAAATGATATTAAAGGGGAGATAGATAAGAAAATGGCTTTGGATAATGTGTACAAACGTATGAACGAAAATTTGCAAACCGACGTATATAGGGAGAAAGGCGAACCTTGGCTTCGCCCTTTACTGGTAGTAATAGAATATCAGCAAACAGACGATTCAAAAATTTCCTTTATTGAACTTGATAATAAACTCCACGTAGATCATATACTTCCTGTAAAGTGGAATGAACGGGAGGAATGGAAAAAACTTTGGAATGAGCAACAAGCAACAAAATGGTTACACAAAATTGGGAACCTTACTTTGCTTTCTGGAAAAAAGAATATTGCTCAACAGAATGATCCCCCTTTGAAAAAAGCAGAAATGTACAAAAAAGGGCATGGAGGAACTACAGCATTTGAAATTTCAAAGAAGATTATAGGTAAATTGGAAAAAGGAATCTGGACAGAAAAAGATGTTGAAGAAAGGCAGCGATGGATAATAGAACAGGTTGAAACAATTTTAGGAGTAAAACTCAATGGGGGGCAGAGCACATACGGATAACACACCATAAAAGGTTCGTGCCTTACGGCACTCACCCAAATTTTTGCTTTGCAAAAACTTCTTTTATACTGGGAAAGTTATATAAAATTCGGGGTGGCGATATAGAGGTGAAAAAATGTGCCGATTATTAGGGTTAGTAGCAAATAAGCCTGTTGATATTGAATTCTCGTTACAGAGATTTAAGGAGTTTTCAACTTATAATCCCGATGGGTGGGGTATCGGGTGGTATGAAAACAATTCTCCAAAGGTTTTCAGAGAAGGTATATCCGCAAAGGATAAAAAGTCTCAACTTCCTAATTTATCCAGGGAAGTTAGATCAAAAATTATTATCGCTCATGTGAGAAAGGGAACAGGGGCTCCGCCATCAGAAATAAATTCACATCCTTTTCAATACAAAAACTGGATATTTGCTCATAATGGTTCTGTGGACAGGGACTACTTGTTTTCACTTTTAAAAGATGAGTATAGAAATGAGCTGAAAGGAGCAACTGATTCAGAAGTTTATTTTTACTGGATTTTGCAATGTGTTGAGGAGAGTAAAGATGTGATAGAAGGTATAGAGAAATCCATTGACAAAATTACACGGAAGAGTTACAGCGGATTGAACTTTTTATTATCCGATGGGAAATGTCTTTATGCATTTAGATATTCAAGTTCTTCCAGGGATTACTATTCACTCTGGCTATTAAAAAGAGAACCATCTAAATCCGGGCCACTTGAGTTTGAATCACAGGAGACTAAGGCATTATTGCGCAGTAAATCATTAAAAGGTGAAAGAGCAGTTTTGGTATGTTCAGAGCCGTTAACAAAAGAAAAATGGAAAGAAATCCAATTTGGTAACATGCTAATTATTCAACCTGATTTGAATACGAGAGAGGTACGGATATTATGAGTAAAATCGCTCCTGCCGAACTCTGAGGTTATTTTGCAACCTCGCCCTTCGGGTCGTATAAGAGCGGATAAAATGGAAAATTTCATTTTGGCTAAAAAAGGGGTTTGAGAGGTTGGCTCCTGTTTATGATATTATTGATATACCCCTTTCAAAGGTAAGAGAGAAGGTGAAGCCTGAAGGATTTTAAAAAGGGATAATAATAGGCAAAGATTGACCTCCTTTTGGATTATCGGTATAAAAATTTTAAACAAGTTTTGCTTGATTTTTAGTTAAAAATGCTATAATAAAATTATGGATATGAAAGTGAAAATCCTGAAAGATGGAGAAGATAATTTAATGGTTTCTTTTCCATATAAGCAGAAACTTTTAGGACATGCTCAAAATAAAACAACCGAGACATACAATAGCGCCAGCAGTTTTTGGCGGTATAATGGCACTTGGTGTTATTATGAACGAATTGTATGAAATTCCGCTTGGCTGGAGAGAAAAATGTGAAAACTAAAACTATAAATGAAAATATCAGTATGAAATTAGAAATTGGATTTAGAAAGACCTGTTCCTGTCCTGATACCCATATAAACTGTCTTACTCCAAAAGAATGGGTAAAAGGTCAGGTCGCTATTTGGGAACTATATTATGAGAGAAGAGATATCAGGGATAAGGATATCCATCCTGCGGTATTCCCAATTGCTTTGCCCAAAAAATGCATAGAACTCTTTACTCACAAAGGAGAATTGGTATTAGACCCGTTTGTAGGTATTGGAACTACTCTTATTGCGGCAAGGGATTTAGAAAGAAATGCTGTAGGATTTGACCTGAATCAAAAGTATGTAGATTTTGCAAATAAAAGACTTGCAGAATCAAATATGTCTCTTTTTGCGGAGAATACAAAGCAAATTGCAATTTGCGATGACGCAATTAACATACCAAAATATCTTAATGAAGAAACGGTTGCATTATGTGTCACTTCACCTCCTTATGCCAACATGTTAAATCACGAAAGACTGAACAAAAGTTTAAGAAGTGACCTCAGAGAAAACAAATATTATAAAAAGGTCCAGCAGTATTCAGATAATCCTAGAGATCTTGGCACAATGAGACTTGGGGAATATATAGAGGCGCTTGCTGAAATTTATAAAGGAATATTACCACTTTTGAAACCTAAAGCTCATTGTGTAATTAATGTTAATGATTTATGGGAAAACAATCGTCGGTATCCAACGCATAGTTATATTATAGAAGCAATGGAAAAAGTGGGTTATGAGCTTAGGAATATAATCATCTGGGATAAGAGAAATTTAGTCAACAAGGTGGGTATTTATGGATGGCCCAGCAACTACATAACTCTTAGCACAACTTTTGAATATATACTTGATTTTTGGAAGCCGCCATTATGATCGGATACAAAGAACTAATACAAAGACTAAAAAGAATAAAAGAAATGGGATGGGTAAAGACCCATAGACCCGGTCCAACAGGCGTAGGGAAAACATTAGAAGACCTTTTGGGAATTACAGAAAATAATATACCCGGTCCAAATGCCGCAATGATTGAACTAAAATCCGCAAGAAAAAATGCATCAAGCATGCTTACTTTATTTACAAAGTCCCCACTCCCTCGGAAAGCTAATTCTATGCTACTCGAAAAATTTGGCTATCCTTCTAAAAAAAGAGAAGGAACAAAAAGATTGGAAACTACGGTAAATGCCAAAGATTTCAATACCATAAAAGGAAGACCAGGATTCAAAATCAGTATTGAAGGGGATAGAGTAAATCTCATCACCACAAGGTATGAAATTTTAGGTTATTGGGACAAAGAGACACTGAAAAATTCTTTTGAAAGAAAACTCCCAAAGTTGTTGTATGTAAAGGCAGAATCGCGCGGAAAAGGTTCTGATGAAGAATTCTGGTTCAATGAAGCATGGTTACTAAGTGGATTTGATTTTAATAATTTTGTTCAACTATTAAGAGATGGTGTAATCCTTGTAGATATAAGGATTGGGCAGTATTCTGATGGTAGGACACATGACCATGGTACAGGATTTAGAGTCTTTCCTGATAAGCTGGATTTATGTTTTAGTCACAGGGAGAAAGTAATTTAATTGAAAGAAATGATATTTGCCAGGACGAACTTTAGGGGAAAAGAATTATTTTTTGACTACGAATTCAGCCCTTCGGTTTTTAGCCCAGGCGGATTCATCGTGTCCGGGGTCAAGAGGAATCTCCTCACCGAAACTTACTGTTTCTATTCTTGAGGGGTCAATTCCCAGCTGGACGAGGTATGCCTTTGCGCTATCAGCCCTTTTCTGACCGAGGGCGAGGTTGTATTCAGATGTCCCCCTTTCATCGCAATGCCCTTCAATGATGAGTCGAACAGATGGATGCTCTTTCAGCCACTGAGCGTGTTTTTTAAGGATGTCTTTTGCATCATCCCTCAATGAGTAATCGTCAAAATCAAAATGAATTCTTTCAAGAAGGATGACCTCTTCCTTTTCCTCCTCTCCTCCAAGAGCAACTTCACCTGTAGATTTTATTTCCTCAGGAGGGGTTTCTTGAATTACAGGTGCTGTAACTGCTTCAGGAGAAGGCTTTCCCTTTCCAGCCCTTTTTTCCTTTTCTGCTTTTGTTTTTTCAATTGCCATCTGGGAGAAGTTCTTTGATGATAGAGCAGATGCTTTCGCTGCTATATACTCCTTCTTTGCCATTTCATCCAGCGCCTTCTCAAGAAATTCGGATGCACTCTTGAATTCATCGGGTGCATATATATCAGCTTCTGCCTTCTTTGCCTCCTCAAGAAGAGCCTTTGCCTCATCAATCTCTCTGTATGGTTTATAGACACATCCTGTAACGAAGATAAGAATGCTTATCCCGAGTAATAATTTCTTCATTTTTTCACCTCCCCATAGGGCTTTCCCTGAGGTCCCCAGTCGGCTTTCGTTATCTCCCTTATTATCACATAAACTTCCTCAGCCGGAATCTTCAGAACCTCCGCAATAGTCTTTGAAACGCTTTTTATAAGTTCAGCCTTCTGTTCATCCGTTCTTCCCTTAAACATCGTTATTTCTACAACAGGCATTTCTCTCTCCTTTTTTTATATTTTATTCCTTTTAATTCCTATTGTCAAAAATTTTGGAAGCCTTGATTTTAATTTTTTGTTTTATATAATTTTCTACGCCACGGAATTAAGGGAAGTCCGTGAGAATCGGACACCGTGCCGCGGCCGTGATTGGGGCTAAGGGCAGTCCTTATCCTGCCTGAGAGCAGGAGGCCACTGGAGGAAACTCTGGGAAGGCTGGACGAGCCCATCCCATAAGTCGGAAGACCTGTTTCGTGGTAATAACTGCTCAGCTCTCCGAGCAGAGAGGAGGCAGAGATGTGTTTCTTCTTTTAATTCTTATCTTAAATGAAGTTCCTGTGATAGAGGTTGAGGGAGAGGTTAAAAAAGAAATACCGCTTCACATAATCCACCCCTCTTTTAATGATAATTCATTATCCGATGCGCTCTCTAAAGAGACTGGCGTTACAATAAGAAGATATGGGACAGAGGGTTCTTTTAGCCTCATAAGCATAAGGGGAGGAAGCCCTTCTCATACCGAATTTTTTCTTGAAGGAGTTCCCATATCCCTTACCCCTTACTCCGCAGTAAATATAGAAGATTTACCACTTCAGGGGATAGGAAGGATTGAGGTCGCAAAGGACTTTATTCCCTCATGGTTTTCAACTGCCTCAATAGGAGGGATTATAAACATCACCCTTCCTGATAAGGGAAAACCATCTTTTCATTATTTCAGTGGAGAGATTTCATCATTCAAAACTTTGAGGACAATGGGATACTCCATAAGAAATTTATTATCACATTCCTGCTTTTTTTATCTTGACCTTTTTCACACCGATGGAGATTTTGAATACAGAAATTCAAACGGCACACCCTTCAATCCCTATGACGATTATTTATCAAAAAGAAAAAATAATCACACAAACAGGGTTGAATTTCTTGGAAAGTATTCATACCACCCTTCAGGAGCCATTTCAGACATTTCCATAACAGCAAACCTTTTCTCAAAGGAACAGGGAATAGCGGGGACTGATTTCCTTCAGGCTGAAAAGGCGGGTTTGAAGACGGAGAGGATTTTTTTAGTTGGTGAGATGAAAATGGAAAGAGACAAACTTTCCCTTTCTTTTCAGCCATTCTCAGGGGTTCAGTATGAAACCTTTTCCGACCCTGAAGGGGAGGTGGGATTACAAAAGGAGGAGGTTACGCAGGAATTTTTATCATGGGGAATGAGGGTTAACTCATCTATAAATAACTTTAAAAAATTTCAGCCATCAATATCCATTCTTTATTCAGGAAGCAGGTGGGAATCTCAATGGAAGAAACCATCGTCCTTTTCCTTTCCATCTCTGAGGAATGAAATGAGATTTTCTTCGGATTCTGGATTTAGTATTTCAGAAAGAATTTTCATCATCCCTCAGGTAGTTTTCTATCTTTCAAGAACAGAAGGAAAGGGAGGGATTTTGTATAAAATAGAAAAAGACATATCTTCTACCCATTTCTCCATTATGCCATCATTATCAGGAATTTTGAAATTCTCCTCCCATTCATTGACTATAAATGCTGGAAGGTATGTCAGGATACCCTCATTCTTTGAACTTATGGGAGATAGGGGAGTGTGGATGGGAAATCCAGACCTGAAACAGGAGGAGGGGATAAAAGGTTCTATTGACTGGAAAGGGGATTTCAAAAAATTCTCTTCATCATCAGGATTTTTTGTAAGAAGCCTTAAGAACCTCATTTCCTATACCCAGAATTCTCAATTCACATTCATTGCAGAGAACATATCAAGGGCTTTGATAATTGGTTTTGAAGGAAGCATATCGGCAAATTTTTCACCATTAGAAACCGGTCTGAATTATACATATTTATACACTGAGGACAGGGGAAAAATTTCTTATCTAAAAGGAAAGAAACTTCCATTACAGCCATCACACGAGCTTCATTACTTTTTAAACCTTGATTTCCTGAAAAATTTTTCGTTTAGATATGAGTTTGACCTTCGCGGGGAGACATTTCTTGACAGGGCAAATATGAGAAAAATAGGTCTAAAGACAGAACATTCAGTTTATTTGACGAAAAGAATTACAAAGGGGGTGAGAATCCATGGATACATAGAAAATATAGTTGATGAGAGGCAGGTTGACATCTACTCCATTCCTCTCCCTGGAAGGAGGTTCGGGGTTAAGGTTGAGGGAGAAATAATGTAAGGAGGTGATAAGATGAAAAGAGTAGCCTTTATTCTCGCAGTTATCTTTTTTATAGGATGTGAAGGGGAGAAAAAGGTAGAGGAAGTGATGCCTGATGTCTTTGTTGCTACAACCGATTATCAAACAGGTTCCTATAGCCTTCTTGAGATGGAGGACGGAAATGCATGGGTTTCAAACAGCCCAATTCCAGTTCATTCCGATTCAGTCGCTCGTTATCACGATGGCTATATTTACCTCATTCAGAGATATGGGTCGGACAGCATAATGGTCATTGACATAAAGAATAGAAACTTCTTCTCACCGGTAACTGAATTTTCGGTAGGAGCAGGGACAAATCCTCAGGACATCGCATTTGCAGGAAATAAGGCTTATGTATCAAGGCTTCAGGCAAAGAGCCTTCTTGTTATAGACCCTTTAACTGGAAATAGGATAAAAGAGATTGACCTTTCCCGGTTCGCAGATGAAGACGGAATTCCTGAGATGGCTGGAATGGCAGTCTATAACAAAAGGCTCTTTGTGGCACTCCAGATTTTAGATGAGAATCAATTCTTCTGGCCCCCTGTTGATAATGGAAAACTTATAGAGATTGACACAGATAAGGATGAAATTTTGAAGGAATACAAACTCAACGGAAAGAACCCATGGTCTTCAAGCGATTCCCTCCTTCAGCTTAATGACTTCATATATCTCATTGAACATGGTTCATCTTTTGATACTACCGATGGAATTGTTGAAAAATTTAACCCATCAGATGGTAGTTTTGAAAAAGTGACAACAGAGAAAGACCTCGGAGGAGATATTTCAGACATTGCAATTTTCTCTGAGGATAAAGCCTTCGCAGTTATTTCCGATGAAAAATGGAATACAAAGGTAGTTGAGTTCAACCTGAGAACAGGAAAAAAGACAAAAGAAATTTTCTCACCCGAAGGATATTCAATATCAGATATTGAGGTGGACGAAAACCTTCTTCTCATATCCTATAGACCATCAAAGGGGAAATCTGGAATAATAATCGTAAATGCGGATACAGGGGAGGTTCTGACAGAGGAGCCAATAGAAACATCCCTTCCTCCCTTTGACATAGAGGTTATAAAATAGAATTCTAAAGGGAGAGGAATGGAGTTAAAAAAACACTTGAAATTTAAAAAATTTAGAGATATAAAAGTTACCATGAAAAACGATTACCCGTAAAGGGATACATCGGTAAAAAATGAAGAAAGGAGGTGATAAAATGAAGAGAGCGACTATATTGTGTGTCTCAATGGCGATGATGCTCTTCTTCGGAGGCTGCAAAAAGAAGAACAACCCCCCTGCCGAACTCACAATCACTGCTTCTTCCACCTCTGTTGAACCAGGTGCTGTTGTGAACCTCAAGGCATCAGCCACAGACCCTGACGGAGACATACTCACCTACACATGGAGTATGACTGCTCCATCTGCTCCAGTTCCTCTAACAGGACCGTCCTTCTCTGCTACGACAGGAGAATCTGTTGACTGGACAGCTCCCCAGGGTCTCTCAGAAGCTGCAGAATACACAATCAATGTGGAAGCGAGCGATGGAAAGGGGGGAGTTGCATCTACAAGTGTAAAGATAACAGTAGCTCCACCCGCTCCTCCGAAGGAGCAAGCACCTCAAGAAGCACCAGCCAAGTAATAAAAAATACTTGAGGAGGGAAGGTTTTTTTATTAAAACTAAAAAATGGGGCATATATTCCAGATAAAGGAGGTTTATAAAAAGCTTTTAAAGAAGGTTAACTCCTATCCAATAGGGGTTGTGGATGATGAAAAAACATACGAATTTTTAAAAATCCTTTACTCTCCTGAAGAGGCAGAGATTATATCAAAAATGCCCCTCATTCCAACAACCCTTCCGAAGTTATCAAAGAAGATAGGGATTGGAGAGGAGGAACTCAAAGAAAAACTTGAGAGGATGGCAGACAGGGGGATTGTGGTTGATGTGGAGAGAAACGGAAAGACTTATTATGCTCCGATGTGGTCTGTCCCCGGATTTATAGAGATGACCCTTATGAGGGTAAGGGATGATATTCCACAGAAGGAACTTTCAAAGATAATGATTGAAATGCTTAAGGATAAAAAGTTTGCTGAGGAGGTTTTCAGGGAGGAAACCCAGTTTGACAGAGTTCTTCTTGACAGGAAGGTGGCGGAGGATATGTCAGAGGTTCTTCCTTATGAGGTTGCTGTTGAGGTTTTGAAGGATTCAAGAAAAATTGCAGTAGCCCTGTGTTACTGCAGGCACAAGGAGGAGCATAATGGAAATCCATGCAGGTTTCCGATGGAGGTCTGCATGGCATTAAATACAGGTGCTGAGTTCGTCATAAAGCATAAGTTCGGAAGGGAAATAAGCAAAGAGGAGGGGCTTGAGATACTTGAGAAGACAAGCGAACTCGGGCTCATGCATATAGGAGACAATGTTCAGAGAAATCTCACATTTATATGCAACTGCTGTAAGTGCTGCTGTGGAATCCTTCGTTCCTATCACGACCACGGGATATTCAATGTCGCTGTTTCAACGAATTACATTATGACGGTTGATAAAGAAAAGTGCGCAGGATGTGGAAGGTGTGCGAGGAAATGCCCTATGAATGCAATAACACTGAGACCAACCAAAAATCCTAATGAACTGAAAGCAGATATAGACCAGTCAGTGTGTCTCGGATGTGGTATATGCTACAGGTTTTGTAACAAATCAGCCCTTCATCTTGTAAAAAGGAGTAAGAAGATAATCATTCCTGAGACAGGAATAGAAAAACTCCTCGTAATGGCTCTTGAAAGGGGAAGACTTCAGGACATGCTCTTTAATGACATAAACTCAAAGACCCATTCAATTTTCAGGAAGTTTTTCGGTTTAATACTTAAAAGGAACTCTGTTAAAAAATTTCTCCTTTCAGAGAACAGGAGAAAAAGGATATTCAATGCCCTCTCAAAAATGCTTTCAAAAACCGAATACAGATTTGCAAGGGAGATTTAATCCCTTTATTTTTCCAGAATCATTCTTAATCCATCAGGGGTTCCTGCGTCAATGAACCTTCCGTTATAAATGAAGGCTGAAATTTTTCCCCCTCTTCTTAAAAGGGGAACGAAGAAATTCCTGACGAGACATCCTTTTCCATCAGGAATTTCCTCAAGGACATCTCTTTCAGCAAAGGTTATTCCGCAGAATGTCCATGCCTCTTTTTCCTCATCGGGAAAGAACTCCTCAACATTATAATTTTTTAAAGACAAATCCCTTGATAATCCCTTTTTGACGACAATTGTTAACGGGTTTCCATTTCTTCTGTGGAAGGAATAAACTTCCTTGAGGTGAATGTCTATTACAATATCGCTGTTCATTATGCAAACAGTTTTCCCATTTAGAAACGGAAGGGCTTTTTTCACCCCTCCACCTGTTCCCAAGAGTTGGTCCTCTTCACTATAAGTTATTGAAACGCCGAATCTCTTTCCATCACCCAAAAAATTCCTTATTTCTTCTTTGAGATGATGGAGGTTGATAACTATTTTCTTTATGCCTGTTTCCTTCATCATTTCAATTCCCTTTAAAATCAGTGGCTTTCCTTCAATTAGGAGCAATGGCTTTGGAACGAAATCGGTAAGGGGTTTTAGCCTTTCCCCCTTACCTGCTGCGAGAATCATCCCGACGATTTCATCCATCAAATTTTTCCCTTCTCTTCTCAAGAATTGAAAGGGTATTTTTTAGCCCTATCTTTTTTGCATTTCTTATAGCCTTATTTATTGTTGGGAGAAGAAACCTCAAAAAATACGGATTCTTCTTTTCATCGTTTATAAAAACAAATCTTCCGAAGGCTTTGAGATTCCTGTGAAGACCTGTTACAGATAGATGTCTTATGAAGGTTTCCCTGTCTTCCTTTATTATTCCCCCTTTCATCGCCAGTTCATAATAAAAGTTTATGAGAAATTTTTCAAAATCCTCTTCAAATTCAGTATAAGAATCAAAAACAATGGAGGCGATGTCATAATGGGGCGGTCCCATTAAGGCGTCCTGAAAGTCAACGAGATAAATATCATCACCCTTTACTATTATGTTTTTTGAATGGTAATCCCTGTGGCAGAAGAGGTAATTCAAAGAGGAAATTTCGTCGCAGATAGAATAGAGTTCATCAATAACGGATTCAGGGCATTCCATACCTTTTAATCCATACTGGACAAAATGGTCCATTTCCCATTTCAGAGTTTCCCTTGAAAAATTCCTCCTGAAGGCTATGCAATCTCCTTTGAGGTTTTGTATTTTGACAAGAAGTTCTATTGCTTTCCTGTAAAACTCCTCCATTCTTTTTTCGGAAAGAAGTGTGAGGTCTTCAAGGATGAAATCCCCTTCATCCTCAAGGAAAAACAGATTCCTCTCTTTATCCTCAATCAAAATTTCAGGAACTGGAATTTCGTTTCTTTTGAGGAAAGAGTGAATATCAAGAAAAGAATTAAGCATCCTCTGGGGATTCTGTGTCTCTATCTTCTCCTCCATTCCGCTTTCCAGTGGAATCTTCATTACCACAAAGCTTTTACTATTTGTTATTGCCCTCGCATAGGTTCTGATGGATGCGTCTCCTTTCATCGGGATGAAACTCAAAAGGTTTTGATAGGTTTTATCAAGAATTGAGCCTTCCACATCTTTTTTTAAACTTTTAAAGTTTTTCTCGCCCATGTTTATAGCACTTGAAAGCCCTCCCGCACACTTTCCAGAAAGAAGCACATCTCTCCTTATGTCCTCCCCTTCTTTCACAGGACCTACCTCAAGGACAAGAAGTGAGTTTCCCTTCCATACTTTTTCGTATATCCTTTCCATAGGGCATGTGCCTTTGTAGGGAAGAAGGTGGATATCCTCCTCTCCATTGTTATCTGCAAGGTGAAATTCAAAGATAATTTCAGGCTCTATTTCGTCAAATACCTCCCATTCCTTTGAGATGTTGAGATGACCGATATCAATGCATAATCCCAAATTCCATTCCTTAAATTCTTTTAAAATGTTTAATGCATTGGTGAGCCTTGTCCTCTCCCTGAAACCGTTCTCAATGGCGATTTTTACCTTTAATTCATCTGCTTTTTTCAAAATTTCTGATATGCTTTTTTTGAGAGATTCAAATGAAGAATTCGGATATTCCATGCCTGTATGAAGAACCATAATTTCTGCTCCAATTTCTTTCCCTTTTTCCATCGCCCGGAGAATTTCCGTAACCGCAAATCTTCTTCTACTCTCATCTGAATCAGAAATGTAAAACCTTCCCCTTTTATCCGGGTCGGATGTGACGAATTCATAGAAAGGAAGATGAAGGGATTTTGCAGTGAGCCCAAATTTTTTCAAAGTCCTTTTTAATTTCTCAATAAACTCCTCGTTTTCGTAATCAAAATGGGGCTTCATCCCCCACACTTCTATACAGTCAAAACCGAACCTCTTCACAATGTAAAGGTTTTCTTCATTAAGGTGATGAAAGGGAAAAAGATGGGTTGAAAGGCTTATAACCTTCATTTATAAGAATTTTATTCAGTTTCTTAAAAATATCCAGTAGAGTATTGAGAAAAAAATGTCCTTTTTATAATATACAAAAATGATTAAGTGTGCAGTAATAATAAATAAGAATGCGAGAAAAAATAGAAGCGGTGGGTTAAACAAGGATAAAGTTTACAGAATTCTAAAAAATTCTGCTGAGATATTTGAGACATGGACAATTGAGGAAGCGAGGAGTGCAATAACATACATAAAGGAATTGAACTTTGACCTTCTCGTGGGAAGCGGTGGGGATGGAACCCATCACGCAATTCTTACCGAGATGTGCACAATATATGGAGAGAATGGGAATTTTCCAATTTACCTTCCTCTGAAAGGTGGAACTATGAACTTCGCAGCTCCTAACATTCCTGTGACGGGCTCCCAGATTCAAACAATTCAGAGGCTTAAAAGCTTTCTTGAACAGGTTGAACACAGGCTTGACATCCCGAAGGACATGCTTAAGAAGAACAGGATATTGAAACTGATGGAAGAGGAAAGAAAAATTTTGAGGTATGGATTTGCAGTGATTATGGGGCTTCCTTACAAAATAACAAAGCTTTATTATGCCTCTGGAACACCATCTCCTTCAACTGCATTCAATATAACCACATCCATCATAGGTGGATATGTGCTGGGAGCAAAAAGGTCAATAGATGCCTTTCAGCCAATTGATGTGGATATCGAAATAGATGGAGAAAAGTATCCTTACAAGAAATGCCTCCTTCTTGTCGCATCTGTATTTCCAAAAATGGTTCTATGGTTTGAACCATTTTACAAAGAGGACAAATGGAAGGATGGCTATTACCTTCTTGTCTTTTCAGAACCAGCAATGGAAGCAATAAAGAGAATAAGGGCTCTCTCAAAGGGGCTCATGAGGATGCAGAAATCATACAATGACCTCGCAGAAACCACCATCGTGCGTGCAGACTCCGGATATGCAATGGACGGAGAGGTTTTTGAAAGGAATAGTCCATTTGAAATAAAAATCCTTAAGGGTCCAGCAATAACATTTTTGAGGATATGAAGGAGATAGAAAAAGAGATAAGAAAAAGCCTTTTTGATTTTGAAAAGACAGATGAGGTAGATGCCTTTGTGGAATACTTTAAAAATCTCTTTGAAGACAATCTTCTTTTCGTTATTTTTTATGGCTCCTGTATCAGTCCACTGACAAAAAAGGAAACGAGTTATCCCGATTTTTATGTGGTGGTGAAAAACTACAGAGATGCTTTAAAAAAGTTTAAGGACAAAAAATTTCTTCATTCTTTGCTTTGCAAAATTCTCCCTCCCACCGTTTTTTTTCTAAAAATAGAAAGAAATGGAAAATCGTATCAGTGCAAGTTCAATCTCATCTCAAAAAAACACCTTGACCTTTATACATCATCTGAGGCACCTGATATGTATATTTTCGGAAGGCTTGGGAAGAGGATAGTCCTTCCGTATTTCTCATCGGAGAAAGAGGTTGATGATCTGATTCATTTTCATCACAGGTCTATGAGAATGAATGCGGAGATGGCATTGCATTTCCTTCCATTGAGGTTCGGGCTTGACGAGTTCATCAAACAAACCCTTTCAATGAGTTATCTCGGAGATTACAGGGTTGAGAGGGATACAAAAATTGATGAGCTTTTTGAATCCGAGAAAAATTTTTACAGAAGGGTTTACTCCCTTATACTTGAAGAGATAGAAAGGGAAAAAGGGATTGTAAAAAATTCTAACGAATTCTACGAAAGGGTTTCTTTTTCAGAAAATGAAAAAAGGAAGATAGAAAAATTTTTGAGGAAATCAAAAAGACGCTCCGTTTACAGGTGGCCAAAGGGAATTTTAACGGTTGGAAACTATGTTGATTATCTCATCTCAAAAGTTGAGAGGGCGAAGGGGATAAAAATTGAACTCACACCCCTTGAAAGAAAGTATCCCCTCATATTCGGGTGGAAGCATTTCTTCAGGATAAAAAGGCAAGGTCATCTGAAGTAGTTATAGTGTTAACTGGGTAGTTTTTTATGGTGTGTTAATTGATTCTATCATTGCTCATGGAACCTGCCATTCTTTACCACATTCTTTCAGGAGGGTTTTGAGCTCCTTTGGTTTGAGCGTGTGTTTTCTTATTTTAATCAATGCCCTCTCTAGTCTATCTTTGTTAGGTTCGTTTATAACATAAGAAAAGAAATTATATAAGAATGCCCGACCCTCATAATGCCAGTAGATAATATCTTCCATGATGAACAACCATTTTATAACTTTTAATAATGTCTCAATTGATGGTGCATTCTCATACGAGATAGAATTTTGTAATAACATACTATCCACATCATTATTTGAGCAAGTGTATAGAGAGGTAATCATCTTCCAGAGTATGGTAAACCTTTGCGAGTCTGTCTCGTTTAATCTTCTCAAAAGTAAAGCAATTTGGTCGTGCCTACCTTCTTCCATTCCGCAATTTTCCGGGATTTCTACCTTGAAATCAAAATTCCATTTTACTCCCGGTCTATGTATGTAAAGTTTTCCGTCGTTTGATAAGTCCTCTACAGGATACCTAAATTCAATTCCTCTTCCTTTCTTATCCTTTTCAAACTCTATAAATGTGTTTACGACCCTTCTAACTATCTCAAATCGGTCATATTGTCCCCTGATTCTGATTTCGGGTCCTTCAATTACCTGTTCCTGTTTTTTCTTTGTCATATTAACCTCTCCTATTCTTTTTTAAATATTAGGATTTTTTCTTCTCTTATGTTTCCTTCGCTACTTTTTTGTAATTCTCTTCCTATAAATTTATCAAGAGTAAAACCTATTTTTTCTGTTAACTCCTGAATAATCTGGTCATTAGGAATCTCTACATATCCGCCGCCTACCATGAAATGATTGTTTCCTATAACTATGGCGCATTTGGTACCCTTTTTCATTACTCTATACATCTCTTTTAATGATTCATTCATATCAATATAAAATTTAAAACTCCGCAAGCCTGCTTGTTTTTTACCATTTGATAACAAATATTTCACTATTTTATTTGCGGTTTCTGAAGTTGTTAGAGGATTTATTCCACTTTCAATATTCTCAAATAGCCCTTTTTGACTATAATTTACTTTTGGATTTCCGATCATGTCTCTTTCTAATTTTTCTATTGAATTTGTGAGTTCCAAAAGCACAAGTTGTGGAAAATCATTTTTTATATAGTCTATCGCTACAGAATAGGGAGGAGAATTGACTATTCCATCTACATAATCAGAGGGCACAATTTGGTTCATGTTTCTCGTATCCCCCACATAAGTGATTGAATTACCCAATTCAATCCTCAATACTTCATTCAATTTTTTAAACAAAAATACTCTTAGATAAAGGTCTGAAACCCTATCTTTAAATACATCTAAAAATTCTTTACTTGTTCTTCGCACCACATCACTAATGGTGCCACTTAATGACAGAAGGAGAAAATCTCTTATATTATCATCTTGTATATCTTTAAGAAGTTCTTTACAGATTAATACCTGAGGCACTATTTTGTCTTTATTTCGCAGATAATTTTTTACTTTAGATATTAAATTTTCAGACTTTTGGAGAACAGTGTTGAAATCAATTTTTGTTTTCATAGAAAATTTTAGTTGGTTTTTTTTCATGCTGCTATAAACTAAAAGTGCTTCTTTAACATTCTCAAAATAGCGAAATATTTCTTTTTTTAATTCTTCAAGATTAAATAAAAATGATTTACATTTTACATTAGACATCAAGACAGAGAGAGGATTTATCTCTACACCAAGGCTATCAAGCCCCATTAAAGTTGCTTCTACAAGTAATGTTCCACTTCCAGCAAAATTATCAAGAATTATTCCTTTATCATGAGGATAAATATAATTTATTAATGCCCTTGCCATTTTAGGGTGAAACTTTCCTTTATAGGGATGAAAATAATGAGTCAAATATAAGGATGGCTCCTCTCTTATTGCAAAATAATCTTGTAATCTCTTTCCGATGCTTAAAGTTGAAGACGCAGGAATTCGGTATATATCGTGTATCAAATGCGAAAATAATAGAAAAACATTTTTCTCTACCTCTTTTTCATTTCTGCTTAGTTTTGAAATATATTCTGATTTCTCGAGAAAATATTGATTTGTAATAAATCTAAAACAAATATAATCTTTAATCTCAAAATAATGGAAATTTTTTCCCAATACACCATGGGGGAAGATTTGTTTTATTGAAGATTTACAAGTTTCATTTTGTTTCATAACAAGATATATTTCACGAGTATATGCCAATCGCCTTACCAATCTATAAAGAATTTCTTGATTTAAATTATCAGAAATTCCAAAATAACCTTGAAGCCTGCCATACGGTAGTTCATGTGTAATAAAATCTTGAAGCCTTATAGATGAATTTATGAATTTACCAAGAGGTTCCTCTTTACATTTATCTACAAAATTATAAATTGGTTCAACTCTCCCAAATAAACTTTCCAATTCCAGTCTTGCCAGCTCGTTAGCTTCGTGTTCACTTTTTATGTTGTTAAATAGCTTAAAATACCAGTGATACATTGCATAATTTTATTTAATTGTTGGAATTGCGTCAATTGCTTCGGAATTTTCAAGGGTTGAAGTATCTCCTATTGGCTTTCCGAGATACTTATTTCTTATGAGCCTCCTCATGACCTTTGCATTTCTTGTCTTGGGGAGGTCCTTTACAAATATGATTTCCTTTGGTCTCGCAGTTTTGCCAAGTTTGTTTTCAATGAGGGAGGTGAGTCTTTCCTTTATTGCCTCATCGGGCTGAACATCCGGTTTAAGGACAACGAAACAAACTATTGCCTCCCCTTTTATTTCATCCGGAACTCCTATTGCTGCGGATTCAAGGACAGATGGGTCGGATGTCAAAGAGGATTCAATCTCAGCAGGACCTATCCTCTTTCCTGCAATTTTTATTGTATCGTCTGAGCGTCCGTGAAGGAACCAGAAACCATCTTCATCAATTGATGCCCAATCCCCGTGAACCCATACATCCTTCCATCTTGACCAGTAGGTCTCTATGTATCTCTCCGGGTCATTCCATATCCCCCTTGTCATCCCCGGCCAGGGTTTCAATGCAACGAGTTCTCCTACTCCCTTCCTCAAAGGCTTTCCATTTTCATCAAACACATCAATAGCCATACCAAGGGCTGGTCCCTGAAGGGTGCATGGTTTTAATGTGGCTACAGGATGGGGAGAGAGGAAACATGCACCGACCTCTGTTCCCCCTGAGAGGTTGATTATCGGACATCTTCTCTTACCGACCTTTTCAAAGAACCACATATAGGGTTCGGGATTCCACGGCTCTCCTGTTGAGCCAAGAACTCTCAGTGATGAGAGGTCGTGTTTTAAGACAGGTTCTTCTCCGTATTTCATCAAAGCCCTTATGAGTGTCGGAGAGATTCCGAGAATGGATATTCCGTGCCTTTCTATTATCTTCCATAGTCTGTCCGGAGATGGCCAGTCAGGAGCTCCCTCATAGAGAAATACCGTTCCACCCAATGCGCATCCCCCGACTGTCTCCCATGGACCCATTATCCATCCCATCTCCGTAAACCAGAAGAGTATATCCTCCTCCCTCATATCAACCTGGAAGGCAACCTCTTCGGTAATTTTTACAAGGAATCCTCCGTGAACATGAACTACACCCTTGGGCTTTCCTGTTGTTCCTGATGTATATCCTATGAAGAAAGGCTCTTCCGAATCCGTCTCCTCGCATTCCAGTTTTTCAGAAGAGGACATCATTATTTCGTCAAGAAACAAATCCCTTCCCTCTTTCATCTTTACATCAATTCCGAGCCTCCTTTTAACCAATACATTTTCCACACAACCTGCAATCTCACAGGCTTCGTCAGCAATTTTTTTTAGTTCAATTTTTTTGCCTCTCCTCAGAAATCCATCACAGGTTATCAAAACCTTTGCGCCCGCATCCTTAAGCCTTGATGCCACTGCATCGGGTCCAAATCCAGAAAAAATCGGAACATAGAGCCCCCCGATTTTTGGAACAGCAAATGAAGCAATAACCGCTTCAGGAAGCATCGGCATGAATATACCCACCCTATCTCCCCTTTTGACGCCTATGGATTTCAGAGAGTTTGCCAATCTGTTGACCTCTCTGTAAAGGTCTCTATATGTTAGCCTGCATATATCTCCATCTTCCCCCTCCCATATAAGAGCGAGTTTGTTCCGCCTCCAGCTCTTTACATGCCTGTCAACACAATTCTCCGTAAGGTTTATTTTCCCTCCCGCGAACCACTTTGCCCACATTATTCCCTTTGATGTGTCAAGGACCTTTTCGTATGGTTTCATCCAGTGAAAGTTAAACCATTTCTCCACTTCCGACCAGAACCACTCAATATCTTCCTGCGATTTTTTAACAAGCTCTCTATACGAAGAAATTCCATGCTTCCTCATAAACCTTGCCACATTAGAATTTTCAAGAAAGTCCTTATCAGGAGTCCATATAATTTCCATTATTTATATCCTGCTATTTTTATATCGCCGAGAAGGAATTCATTTCCCTCTGAGGGCTTAACATTATTAAATTTTATAAATATAATCTCAGATTTCTTTATTTCACTACCCCTTATTCCGCTTTCTTCCTCCAATTCATTTACAACCATTACCCCATCAATAAATATCCTGAACAGGTTTCCCTTTTTTGAAAATGAAACGGTGTGGATCTCATTAAGGGTTGGAAAGCTGAAGCCACTGAGTTCTTTTTCTTTCCATTCCATAGATTCCCAATAAGAGCCCACCCATAAACGCAATGCCCTTTCCTGGTCACCTTCCTTTATTCCGAAGTAAACATCTGAAAGGTCCCTTTCCTTGAATGCCCAGTAATAACTCATCTCGCATGACCAGTCCCCTTGAAGTTTTAATGGTATTGATATAACGCCCTCCTTTGAAATTGCCCTTATCCATTTTTTCCCTTTGAATTCAGCAATCTCAACCTGTCCTTCTATCTTAAACCCTTTTGGCACATCTCCTATTTCGTATTTAGAAAGGTCTGAAAAGAAGAGGGTTTTTTCTCCGGGGACGAATCTTGCCCCTCCTTTTATCTCGCCAGACTGCGCCTTCTGGAAAACCACTCCTCTATCAATGCCAGATGGACTTTGAAGTCCCTTATCGCTAATGGCATTCAGAATTTTTTCAGCCATATTCGTTACTGCAGAAATAATGGCATTTTCTCCTGGCTTGCCTCTCCATCTAAAAAATTCGTATGGAAGGGAGATGCCTCCTGTGGCCTCATAGGAATGCCCATCTGCATTTAGAATTTTTATAAGTTTTCCTGCTTTTGCCTCAATTACCTTCGCTTCAAGGGAAACAAGAGCGTCAGGGTTTTCAAGGTCAAAGTCTTTTATCTCTCCCTGAATTATATAATCCGGTCCACCCCATCTCTCAACGACCTCAATTCCTCTTACTTTTAAAGCATTTGATATTGCCTTCGCCATTCCGGTGCCGGAACTGCTCTCACACTGGGGATGCTCACATGAAAATGGTAGAACGCTCACCCTTAAGGCTTTTGCCTCGCCTGTAAAAAGAAGGACTAAAGAAATGAGCACAAATTGTTTCATAATTCCTCCTTTAAACATTTTCGCATTCAAAAATCAAAGAACATTTTTCTGGACTGCTCTGGCGAAGGAGTTTTGTCCGAACCCTTGAGATTTCATCTATCTTCCTTAAAGCCCTTTCACATTCCGAACACCATTTATTGTGAAGCGGACAGGAAGGAACCTCTATGAAGAGCCTTTTCCTTGTGCTTTCTTTAACCCTGTATTTCTCAACTCCTATCGCAAGGATAATCAAAAATTCCACATAGGATTGGAATAGATGGGGAAAATTTATCCCTGTTTTCTCTGCCACTTTTTTTACCATCTCAAAAGTTCTGTCACCATATCTTTCAGATAGAGAATGAATGAGTTCCATTCCCTTTGCCCCGTCTCCGGAGAAATTCTTTCTGAATTCCTCAACCATATCAGGAGGAATATCGTATTCCTTCTTTCCTCCTTCAAGTTTAAAAAGTTCTTCAGGTTTCACCCTGCCGAGTTCTTTCATGGTTTTATCTCAATTGCATTATTTGGGCAGACCTTTACGCATTCATAACAGGCGGTGCAGAGGACTTTAAACCTCGGAGTTAAAATATGTTCCTCAGAAGGGGTTTCTTCAAACATTCTCATATTTTGTGGATAGGCGTAAAAGACCGCAGTTGGACATACTCTCAAGCATAAAGCACATTCAAGAGGATTTTTGCATCTTTCCCTTGAAATTTTTATTTCTACCATTCCCTGCTTAATCCGGGCATATTTACCCTTTCTTTCATCACTATTGCAGAGGGTTTGCACGCTGTAGCGCATAGCCCGCATCCAAAGCATTTCTTCTGATTTATACTCACCCTGTCAAGGGCGACCTCGTAGGTAATCGCTCCGAACTGACACCTTCTCAAACAAATTCCGCAACCATTACACTTTTCATACTCTATCTGGGCAACCTTTTCACCCTTCATCAGGAGTTTCACATCGTAGTCAAGCCTCATCCTCATTCCTATACATGATGGATACTCACAATTGCATATTCCTCCAATGTATGGAGTTCCAAAGACCCAGAATGTATGAACAGCTCCTTTTTTGTTTACCTCCCTTATCCATTCCTTCGCCTCTTTGGGTCCCATAAAATGAATCCCGCCTCTGTAGTTTTCAGGCCATTTCTCCCATTTATACATCCCAACCCCTATTCCAACGCAGAAGAAATTCTCTTCATCCTTAACCCCCCTTGACCTCCTTCTGCATATACAGGTAATTCTTGCGATTGGATAGGCAATGTCCAGAATTTTTTCAACTTCATCAAGGGTCACCACCTGTCCGAAATGGGCGGGAAGAATCATGCTTTCAACCCTTGCCTTTACCTCTTCATAGTTTTTTTGGTCAGAAAGCCCCCTTGCCTCAATGGCTTCATCAAGTATGGATTCTATGATGTTCTGGACATCCCCCATCTGCAATCCACTCCCCTCCCTTCTTATGCGATACATCTTCCTTGCGTAATTCTCTACATTTTCATACCACTTCCCACCATTTCCATGTTTGACGCAGAAATCACACATGGAATAATTATTAAACAGGAAAAAATAGAAATCAAGAAATTTTTGCTGAAATGGGTTTTAAAAGACTGAAGAATAGGCTGAAGAACAGGCACAAGGCTGAAGGCGGTAGGCTGTAGTGGGAAGAAATTATCTGATCCGTTTCCTTTGCTCCTCCCCTTTTCCGATTTATTTTCCCTCCCCTTTTTAAGGGGAGGGCGGGGGAGGGGTTCATCAAAAAATCTCCCCCTACCCCTCTTTAAAAAAGAGGGGAGTTGAAAAAATTGGGAGAGTTTCATCTCCCCCCTGTATCCCCCCTCTTATCAAGAGGGGGAAGATTAAGTGAGCAAGGGGAGGGCGGGGGAGGGGTTCGTATAAATAATTTCGTCTATCATATATAAAACCTTAAATTTTTCAAAATACTTGACTATAAAAATTTTTTGTGAGATGATTTGACTATGGATGAAGTGGAAATTTGTTTATAATAAAAGAGGAAGAAATGGCTACCTTAAAGGACAGACTGGGTGAGGATGGATATAAAGAACTTGAGGCAATAATTTTTGAAAGGATAAGAACCTATTCGGTAACGAGAAATGAGTTCAGGGAGGTTCTTATAAGACTTGATGTTCTGGAGAGGGATGTGGCGGAATTGAAAGCAGACCTCAAAGAATTGAGAAAGGAAATGAATGAAAGGTTTGACAGGGTAAATGAAAGGTTTGACAGGATGAATGAAAGATTTGACACCATGTATGAAAGGATGACATCCCTCGTGAAATGGACGGTTGGGACCCTTGCCCTGTTCGGGACAATAATAACCATCCTTTATGCAATAGGGTTATTCATTAAATAAAAGGCAGAAATAGGCTGAGGGCTTTAGGTTTAAGGCTGAAGGGGGGAGAAATTATCTGATCCGTTTCCTTTGCTCCTCCCCTTTTCCGATTTATTTTCCCTCCCCTTTTTAAGGGGAGGGCGGGGGAGGGGTTCATCAAAAAATCTCCCCCTACGAGGCAGTCTCAAAATTAAATGTATATGAGATGGAAAAAAGCCGGGGAATGAGATTTCTGGAATAGAAGGGAGGTTTTACGCGGCAAAGGATATGTGGG
>Ga0078972_1007446_pt1 | contig 24293 bp, 21 predicted proteins | sample YelNatPaOPGAMG01_FD_67568 | JGI IMG/M metagenome (GOLD analysis project Ga0078972, IMG submission 67568) | Hot spring thermophilic microbial communities from Obsidian Pool, Yellowstone National Park, USA - OP-RAMG-01 (SPADES assembly) (version 2) | ecosystem: Environmental > Aquatic > Thermal...
TATAACATGTTTCAATCCCTTATAGGTAGGCTACAAACGTAAATGCTGAAACGTTTGAGATCACAGAGAAAGTTGTTTCAATCCCTTATAGGTAGGCTACAAACGTAGTGAAAAATGTAGGAAAATAAGAAAGCAAGTATGTTTCAATCCCTTATAGGTAGGCTACAAACCAATGCTTGACATTCATCATCTATGATGATATTCTATGTTTCAATCCCTTATAGGTAGGCTACAAACCCGTTCAGATGCCCAAAAATATTGGCTTTGTGCATTTTTGACAAAATCAAAAAAATCACACAAAACCAATCCTCTATCTCAACTAAAAATCGCATAAACCATTTGTCTATGCGACTTTAAGTCCATTTTTCCCTTCCTTGTCGGTCCCCCAGTATTTTTGCACTATCGGGGGTAGACAAACTTATTCAATATGTAATCTGTCAAAGAACATTAAGATCAGTAGCTAATTTCTCGCTCAATTGGAGTTTTTGTGAAATTACTTAAAATATCTTAAAATCCCTCTAAATCTCCCTTTTCCAAAGGGAGACTTTAATGATCTTTTCCAAAGAGAGACTTTAATGATCTTTTCCAAAGAGAGACTTTAATGATCTTTTCCAAAGAGAGACTTTAATGATCTTCTCCAAAGGGAGACTTTAATGATCTTTTCCAAAGGGAGACTTTTTTGTGCTTTTTAGTGCATACTGATCATAAAAATAATTCAAATAACAAAAAAATCATAAATCAATCATTGATTGCCCCTATTATAAAATAAATTTTAGTCAAAGTCAAGAGTTTTTTCGCTATTTTTTGCTAAGAGAATCTATTTCAAATTTTAGGTAAAAGGTTATTAGCCACAGAAGCACACGGAAAAGTGATCAGTCAACCTTCAACCTTTAACCTTCAACCTTTAACTATTTACGCTTCACTTCGTTCAGCATGACAAATTATTATTCAATATGACAGATAATACCACTGAAAAACACAGAATAACTCGGAAAAGAAATACTAAATACAAAATACTGGATAAGAATAACAGCAAAAATTAAGTAGATGTTAAAAATATTCCATTATCATCTTACGGATTTCTTCGGCGGTTTTGGTGATAATGAACTTTGAAAAGTTAGCCCATTCATTTTTTATTCTATCTCCGTTAGAATATATTTTTGATTCATAAAGGTCACGATGCTTTGGCGAATCAGGAGGAATAAAAACTGCGATCTTTTCATAAATGCGATTACGTCTGACGAGACCTAATTCTTCAAATATATCAATACATCTTGATAAAATAAACTCCTTTGGCTCATCAAGGATCAAACTTGATATTATCTCATCAAATAAAACTTGTTCATTGTTCTTTTCTTTGTGTAAATCCCTGATCTTTTTATAAACATTTGCCAATAGGTTTCTATCTGGATATTGCTTATTTAATTGGCTTGTCAAAAATTCTATATCGTTATTATTGAAAATAAGATGGATATTAACCTGTTCTTGTGATTCTAACGCGGGTGCGCATGAGGCAACAAAACTATCTTTTGTAGGGACAGGATGACAAAAAATTAGATGTTTTAGCCCGTTTAAGGGTTCTTCAAAAGGGATACACGAGATAATAGCTAAAAGCTCGTCTTCAATTAGCCTTGATTTCATCTCATCTGCTTCGTCTTCTGATGTCATACTATAACATAAGCCTAATTTATCTTTTAATATAGAAGATGATAATATTCTTTGGAGTTGGTCAACTGCGGAATCGTCTCTTACATACATCAATAGTTTCTCTTTTGTGGATACGAGTTTCCGCAAATATTGTTTTTTGTCAGGAATATTTCTTCTATCAATGATTTTGATCTGAATTGGTTTTACAATCTCACTGGACGCTATGATATATTCCTCTTGATCAGTTTTTTGGTGAATAAGAAATTCCTCAACCTTTAACTCTACTGATTTACTGTCATTCCAAACGTTTATACGAGGATATCCTGCAATATCAACTTTGACTTTTTCTGCGCTAAGCTCTCGTTCAAGTTTAGCCATATTAAACGCTACTGCTCGCATCACAGCTTGCCCATCAGTCACAATAACCTGTAAATGTTCGTTACCTTTTCCCATTATTTTTGGTAGATACTTTAAAGATAAGTCCTTAATTGCAAGCAATGGTTGGGGATTTTCTTGTCCGTAAGGTTCAAGCAGAGAAAGGCTTTCAACCGCATCCATAGATAGATCAGCCAAAGAAACGACAGCATCTATATCAATTTTGGGCAATAAGTCAGTTTTTGAGATACTGCTATTTGCAATATCCAAAAAGTCTTTACGAAATCTTTCAATATTTTCCTTTGGTATGGAAAATCCCGCGGATGCCCTATGACCACCGAATTTTTCTAAAAGCGGAGAACATTTGTATATAGCATCATAAATGTCAAACTCGGGGATACTTCTTGCAGAACCTCGCCCCATTTCACCTTCAATAGATATAAGCACTGTTGGTCTAAAAAATAAATCTTTGAGTTTTCCTGCGGCAATTCCGACAGCTCCAAAATGCCATCCTTGACCAGAAAGGACAATAGCTTTTTCTTTATCAAGCCCATACTCTTGTATGTGTTTTTTTGCGTTGTCCATTATATATTTTTCATGGCTTTGACGTTCTTTGTTAGAATTATCAAGCTTTCGGGCAAGCTCAATAGCCTCTTCATCTGATTCTGTGAGCAAAAGTTTGACCGCATTATATGCGTTTATATCCATCCGTCCAGCAGCATTGATCCTTGGACCTAACCGAAAACCTACCGCATAACTATCAATCGCCCCTTGTTGAACGTCAGAGATCTCACATAAAGCACGGATGCCTTTTCTCTGAGATTTATTCAATGCTTTTAATCCTAATGAAGCGATAGTCCTATTCTCACCAGTAAGAGGAACCATATCTGTTATAGTCCCTAAAGCAACTAAATCAATATTATTTTCAATAAACGAATCAATTTTGACGCCATAGTTTTCCATAAGAGCTTGTGCTAATTTAAAAGCAACGCCAACTCCTGCTAAATAGTTATACGGATAGCCTGAATCTGATAATTTGGGATTTATTACCGCAATTGCTGATGGAATTTTCTTGGGGGGTTCGTGATGATCGGTAATTATGACGTCCATACCAGATTCATTGGCAAAGTTTACCTCTTCAACTGTGCTTATCCCACAGTCAACAGTGAGTAGAAGATCGCATCCGCTTTTCTTTAACTCAGTCAGGCTGTCATAGTTAAGCCCATATCCTTCTTCATATCTTTTAGGGATATAATAATGGACGTTAGCACCAAGACTACTCAAAGCTATGAACATAAGACAAACGGATGTTATGCCATCTACGTCATAGTCACCATAAATGATGATCTTTTCTTTATTAGATATTGCTTTTTTGATGCGTTCTACCGCTTCTGGTATGCCTTTTAGTTTGCTTGGAGAATGAAGATGGGATATATCTGGATGTAAAAATTCATAAGCGGATTTTTCGTCTGTAATATTGCGATTTACCAAAAGCTTAGCTATGAGAAGAGGAATTTTAAGCTGTTCTGCAAGTTGCTGAGACAGTCTTTGATCAGGCTCTTTTATTTTCCAGACTTTTTGTATATTTTCGGACATAGTATTATTTATTATTCAATAAAATGAATACAGCCCCTACAGTTAAATCTGAGGGGCTGCATGCCTTAATGAAATTTTATATTCGTTAAAATCATTCCAAAGTAGGAATAGCTGTTGGCTTATCAATAGAGATTCGGTCAGTTGTCTTATCCTCTGGCACATAATTTGAGTAATCGCTAATACCACCATGCGTCAAAGCATATACAACGACATTTGTAAAGAATCTATACACACCGGGTGAATAGTGGACAGTTCGCGTAGGTAAGCTGACGCTTTCAGCTGCACACATATAATCTCTTCGGCAGACTATAACCCCCAAGTGATCACCTACGGTTATACCTTCAAGGAAGTTACGTTTCGGAGGATGTGTTCCCCACCAGAATATATCAAATCCAACGGGGGGACCTCCCATATCGTAATAATTATTATAAACCTCATGATCATTTGGTATTCTGTCAACGCTATATTCTGGCATAGCATATTTGAGCTGTGCTAATGTAAGTCTTAGGAATGCCTGAGCAGGAGCGTTAACTCCACAGTCATCAGCGAAAAGAAGTCCACCAGATTCAATGAGATATTTTCTTAGACCTTCTTTTTCTTGCTCAGAAAGCCTGTTTTTCAGTGGTTCACCACGCTGTAAATTTCTGCTTCTAACATTGGCAGGATCATGACCTGTGAAGAACACCATAGGTGATTTCTGAAGTTTTGGATCGGTAAATCTAATAGAACCACCTTCAACGCTCATGTCTGTTTTAATTTTAGTCTGTGTATTTAGCCATTCCATAAGAGCGACAAGAGATGATTGATCTGCCCACCAATCGGCAAGTGCATGCTGGACCCTGACCAAACGGAAAACACCTTCAATGTCTTTGCCACGACCGATAACACGACCGCCGGGTTCGCCTTTTGGAAGCGGTGCAACTGCAACTTTTCCAAGTGTAACTGCTGCTGCAACATTTGCTAAACCTGTATCTGCAACTGTTATGTTTTTAATCATTGAAAGCCCTGTCGGTTTTATAGCTCCTTTGGCTACTCTAACTTGCGTCCCAACTATACCTCTTCCAACGACAGGTGCAGAACCAATTCCAACGTCTCCAACAGGTGCAGAAAATGTTATTCCCTGTTCTGCGGTAGTTGTTGGTATATTAGCATAAGTAACGACCTGTGATGCAACTCTCACTTGTGGTGCATTAGCGATGGTAACAGTTACATTGCGAGGCAATGGAGTGTTATCAAATTCCAATACTTCTGTTGTTGCATAAGCCACAGGTGCCCTTATAACCGCAGCAGTGGTGACTCTTGGTGCAGTTTGAACTTGCTGAACAGCCATTGGTTGCTCAGTTGGTATGGTAGGCTTAACAACAGGTTTTAATTCTTTTGGACGTTCCTTAGGTTTTACTTCCTTCTGTGCCTTTAAGAATGTGCTGGCAACCCATTCTTTGATAGGTGGGGATTGCGTGTAAGCGATATACGCTCCAAGCACAAGCAATATGGCACCATGAATGATCAGCGCTATAATAAACGACTGACCAGTTGCTCCCTTCATCTTCATTTGGAAATCCTCCCTCCGCACTTACAGACCGCAAACCGCAATTTTCAATAGGAGATGATTAATCACAAAATATTATTAATGATTGCTCTCTTTTGTCATCACCTATTTATCTCTACACTCCCAGTTAAATTATACAATAGAAAAATACCTTTGTCAAGCAACTTTTTGATGATCGGACATAAACATTTCAAAAATTCCCCTTTATTCTCTTCAAGGGTAGGTTTTTGTGTAAACCTTTGAAATATAGGGTTTCTAACGCTGTTATTTATGAATTATACTAAAATACAAGTTTTAACGTTATTATTTGATTACGTTTAATAGGCAAACTGACGTTATTTCCTGATACCGCTAAATCCTCTAAATTTTCCTCAATCATATTAACTATGGAAGCCTTTTTAATAGGTTGAAAAGTGGTTAATTTTGCGATAGTCTGACGATCGGAAATATTAAATATTCTTATAACCATAGCGGAATCATTTTCAGCCTTTTTAACCGCAGATACTATTATTTCGCTTGGCTCAATAGAAAACAAGCTAAATGAATTAGGAAGACTTCCTGTATGTCTATCGGTTTCAACAACTTCTAATGGTGCGTTGAAATTATGGGCATATAACCATGGCTTTGCTGATTCCCATGTTCCACTATGAGGATAAATAGCATATTCAAACTCATGTCTTCCCAAACATTGAGCATCAGGCGTAGGTATTTTATAGGTTGCAGTGACAAAGAACTCTCTGCCGATCCAGCCTACGCCTCTTAGCAATGTTAATGACAATATAACTCCATTATTGGATTCTTCTGCGGAGTATTCAACTAATCCACGGTTGATCATCGTCATACCTTTTGAATAATCCGATATACAAACAAACGTCTGATGTGGACTTTCGGGAACTGGCTTCTCAACCCAAGATTCAGCATTTGGAAGTTTTATGTTTCTTTCTAATATATGGAATTGTCCTTCTGCGTGAACATGATCAGTTGATATTCCAGTAGGAAAACGAACTCTAAGTCTATGGTCTTTTGCGTTATTTTGGATTATTGTCTTAAAACTCAAAACTCGGCAATTGGCATTTAGAGTAACATAAGTTGTTATTGGACAAACGACTAATTTATCACTCCTGCTTTGAAGATCGCTACTCAATCCCTCTGGAACAAGCATATCAATGTCTATCTTAAATGTTCCGCATACAGGACCGCTTTCTATTTTTGATATTCTTGCGTTTTGTGTTAATGTGTTTATAATCTGCGGATTAGCTGTTGTATAATGGTTATATTCGCCACAAGCGCTTTCTTCGTCTTCAAAGAAATGTATTCCGTTAAACGTATTGCCCGAAGGTTTATCTGTGAGATCAATCGTGCCATTAGGATTGATCTTAACCTTTATATAATTATTTTCCATCTCTGTTTCAAACACTTTTAGGTCAGTCTTTGGACTTGATCCTGATTCCGGGCATAGATAATAAGTTTTATATCCGTAAGATGGGACAGAATCAACTATAAAGGAAACGTCAAACTCCCTTAACCTTTTGCCGTAAGGATATTGTTTTTCCCAAAATGTCGGCTGAAAACTCTCAATAATCCTTTGATTGCGTATTTGAAATGGGACTAAATTGCCTTTTGAATCCCTTATTACATAGCTTTGAAGTCTGCCATCTGCCTCAACGGGAATATAAATTTTCTTTGTCGCTATCTCTGACCTTTCATGGCTAAGTGTGTTCAAGACCACAAGCGCGTTGGCATTTGGTATATCTACGGAGTTTGTATTAATATCTCGGACGATGACTTTAATGCTTCTCTCAATCAATTTTTCGGCTATCTGTTGGCTGTTGGCGTATCTTTGCATAGCATCATGGTAGACTTTATCCTGTGAGCAAGCACAGATCGTATCGTGGAAATGATTTTGCAAAAGCAATCGCCATGCCCTTTCTAAAAATGGTGATGGATAGTCATCTCCTTTCACTACCCAAGCAAATGTAGCAAGTGGTTCTGCGTATTTTTCTAATAACGTTTGTGTCTTGGCGTTAGCTTGCTTTAAATATGTCCTTGACGAATATACTCCGCCAAGTATGAGATTGTATCGTCCAAGACGCAATTCACCGCTATATCTTTTGAGTTTTTCTGATCTTGAATTGACAAGCTCAACATATTCTTGAAGTGTCCCGTGAGAGACCTCTATATTTTCTAATTTCTCATTCGCATATTTTATAACATCAGGCACATGAGGCTCTGGCACAGAACCATCAGAACCATTGATCAGCAAGACAAAGGGAACATCTTTTGGTAACATGCTTTCAACTGTATGTTTGATCCTATCTTTCGCTGACTCCAAATCCTTCGGCAGATGGACTGCGTTGCCATAGTTTACATATACAGCTAAAACGGATGATCCATCAGGAGATTCCCATATAAAATCTGTTCCCGGTTTGCCTATATCTTCGCCAACTCCTCTTGAAAAAACTGCTGAGTTTATAGAAAATCCTCTCAGAATTTGTGGCAATTGTGATATATGTCCAAATGCGTCTGGATTATAGCCAACCTTCATAACTCCGCCGAACTTGTTGGCGATTTTGTGTCCCTCTAATAAGTTTCTGATAAGCGATTCACCACTTGGTATAAACTCGTCAGGTCCAACAAAAAAAGGTCCAATAAATAATTTTCCCTCTTGAACGTATTTCTTTATTTGGGATTCCTTTTCTGTGCGTATTTCAAGATAGTCTAAAATCCCCAAAGATTGACCATCAAACATGTAACTTTTATATTCAGGGACAGTTTCAAAAACATTGAGAAGTTTGTCCATAACATTATATACAAGATGCCATCTGAACTGTTCAAAAGGGCGAGAATGTTCTCTATCCCAGTGAGTTTTTGAGACCATTATAGCTTTTATTTTTTCATTATCCATATATAACTCCTATAATTATAACATCAAGATATTGGCTTCATATCTACTCCCCAAGGTTCAATGACAGTGAGTTTATCTTTGATAGCATCCATACAATCAGGAAGATCAAACTCTTTTAACACACCTTTTAGGAAATTTGCTGATGGCCAAAGCACTATTGGCGCATGAACCCATGAGTCAAATGATGGTGGAGCGTTTTTAATCGTTACAGACGCAAGATTCTTTTCAATTACACCTGCAAATAGAGCTAATATTGCCCCTTGTCCTCTACCGTAAAGATGGATTTCCTTTGCCCCTTCGTTTACGAGTAATCTAATAGTCGCCAAGACGTCATTGACGCGATGACCGATATAACTGTTCCCAAGTAGGATATAATAACCATGAAACATATAATCCATACCATAAGGTTGCAGAAATTTATCTAAATCTTCTGGCATTGATTCGCCAAGCCCCCGAACATCAAGCGAATATAGTTGATGAGAATCTCTAAGCGAAATAGCAAGCGGATCATTTATCAAATCTTCCTCAGAGGATAAGTGCGGTAAATAAAGATGCACCGTTTCCTCTACGTCAAGTGAGTAGCTATATTGTGGTTTATCCATTCGTTTTTTCATTATTGACTGTATGTTTGTCTCTGTCTCTATTGCATATCTAGCATAAGTCTTGCCTTCTATATTTGTTGGTCTTAGTATGCGATAATATGGAATGAAATCAAGATTTACTAAATTTAATAATTTGATCAGTCTTCTTCTCAATGCCTCGATGCCAAGCTTTTTTCTGTTTTCTGCAAGTTTATCAGCTTTTTCTGCGATCATCTCAAATATCGGTTTTGATCCTGCCTTTATGACATTGCCTTCTGGTGTTGCATAAAGGTCTTTTTCGTCCAGAATTTCAGTTTTTTCTACTTTGACTGGTTTCATCTTCGCATGTTTACAGAAAAATTCTACCATGGCTTCTTGATTATGGACAGAATATCCATGTCCTTCTGGACCGATAGACAGTTCAATATTTTTTTTCGGCGCCTTTATAATGGAATAGAAATATTTAATATCATTGTATGCAGATTCCAATCCCCGTCTGTCAAAATAGTCATATTTTTGACCAAGCAAGATAACAGGTTTTGGTGCCTGAGCGATAAAGAAATCTGCCATTTCCAAAGCTGATCTGACAACTCCCGGTGGATATTGTTCACAATCAGCTGGCAACTCATTTTCCAAGTTGTTGCGAAAAGTTGTAACAAAGCAACCCGGTGCAGCCATAGTGAATCTATCATCAACAGCCCAAAGCCAAGTTGTAAGCGTCCCTCCGCCCGAGTTGCCCGTTAGACCTATTCGTGTTCGGTCAACCTCTGGTCTTGTCAAAAGATAATCCAAAGCACGGATGCCGTCCCAGACACGCCACATACCGAAAAATTCGCCGATCAGTTCTAATTGTTTGCCCATCATATTATGTGCAGGACAGCATGATCGGACAGCATCTCTTTCGGAAAGGAGAGCATATTGATCTCTTTCCCCTTGATTGAAAGGATCATATATCAATACAACAAAGCCTGAATGAACAAGCCTTTGACACGCCTCTTGATATAAGGCGCATGCCTTGCCATCTTCGCTATGCCCACAAGGGACGATCACTCCCGGTGTGGGTTTTTCAATCTTATCGGGGATATAGAGGTTAGCGGAGACCAAGCATTCAGGTCTGCTTTCAAACAGTATTTTTTCAATACGGTAGCCATTCATTTGGAGAGTGCCTGTTATTTGGGGCTTTAACGGTGTTTTTGTTGGGCGAGGAGTGAATGCTTGTTTGATCAGTCTTTTCACTGTTTCTTGATATATAATTGCTCTATTCTTATCCATGATTTTTGAAAGATTATCATCGCGAAATTCCGAAATATCCCTCACAATATCAACAAAATAATCAACCATCATATGTCTGTAATTATTATTTTTCATGGCGTTCTCCTCATAATATTTGTTGAATATTTATCACAAAAGCAGTTTTTTATCACTATCGGTTATATTTCCAGAATTAAACTCCACTATTTTTTCCCACAAGATTTTGCCATTTTGATCGCAAAAATCATTTATAAAGTTTCCAGTAAGTCTATTAACAATTTCACTCTTCTTTTCATTAAATGATTCATTACTTTCTTTGGCTTTATAACCCAACGGCTGAATTATATCCTTATAAAAGTTTTCATTGCCTGTTATCATATACCAAAAGTTTTGCCCACAAACTTGCATTATAATCCCTCTTTTAATAGTAGTTTTTGATTTTCCATAGCAAATCCCTAATACGCAATTAATATTTCTAATGTGTAGTGATTGACGTAAAACTGTCATTGCAATTTTGAAATCTGATTCTAAAGCCTTCCATTGACTACTATTGCCCCAGTTTAAACCTGATTTCAAAGTCACCAAGTAACGGGTTTTTCCCACGTTGTATTCAAAATCTATTCCATGTGAAGACGATTTAGCAGCATTAAGCGTTTTTTGTGCTATAAATATGGCTAAATTTTCTAAAAAAGCACCAAATAACTCCTCTTCTGATGATGACATTTTAGCATCTAACAGGGATTTAACTAATTCCTCAGCAGTCAGTATATTTTTGACCCGAAAAAGATAAGGATTCTTTTTTTAAGCAACTCTTTTAGGCTTGTATTATTCAAGCTATTAAGTTTGCTATTATGAAAATCATCTATATGGTTTTGAATAAATTGATAAACCTCGCTTATATCAATTGTTTTCATTAGATTTTACCTTTTTTTGACCAATTACATTCAATTCTAGTTGAACTGCCTTAGCAAGTCGTTCTTCAGCCATTATTTTATATTCTTCTAATATATCTATCATCACATAATTTCTGTTTAATTGTTTACAGGCTAAAGCAGTTGTGCCTGATCCTGCAAAGGGGTCAAGGACAAAATCCCCCTCTAATGTAAAGAGTTTAATAAACCATGTCGGCAAGGTAACAGGAAAAACTGCACTATGATTTTTATTTCCACATTCTGTCGCAAGATACAGAACATTAGTCGGGTAAACCATATTTCGTTTAAGCCAATTAGAAACATTTTTACCAAAGCCGCTTCCTACCGCGGATATATCCCTAATCTTATCTTTTTCACTCAATCTGGACAACCGTTCCTTAGCCCAATCTCCAATAGGGATCATTACAGCCTCTTGATACATGTTGAACTTTTTTTGCTTATTGAATTGAATGCACCTTTCCCATGCGTCTCTGAATCTATTAGGCCATTTTCCCGGATATGTGTTTTTTTTGTGCCATATAAATTCCTCTGTCCAAATCCAGCCTTGATCTTTAAGGGCTTTTATCAAGTCTATAACATAAGTATGTCTTTCTCCGTTAAATGCTTTTTCCTTTATATTTAGAATAAATGTTCCAGTCTTTTTTAGCACTCTGAGAAATTGCTCTGATCTTGGCAAAAACCATTCAACATACTTATCTGGATGTATCCCGCCATAAGTATTCCGTCTTTGGTCAGCATACGGTGGAGATGTTATAATTAGATCAAAGGTATCATCTTCTATGTTTAAGAGGATGTCCTTACAATCTCCCACAAAATATTGATTTTTGATTTGATCTTTGGTAAACATGGCATATTGTTATAAAGCAAGTTTTTCCAATACAGCTTTATCTATACTTATATTTTCAACGACGGCGATTATAAGCTCGCATATAGGGGCATTTTCAATCTGAAAGACCTCTTGAGCCAATCCCGGCGTCCTAGCCACTAAAACAATATCACCTTCACCTGCACCGACATAGTCTATTGCCATAACAGCAGGACCAACTGGATTAGAGTTAAGGTCTAACTTCTGCACTATAAGCAATTTCTTATTGTCATAAGCCTTATGCTTAATGACAGCTACCATATTTCCGATAACCTTTGCTAAATACATTCATCTAACCCTTTGATTTTTCATTGAACGATAAGGAATGAACGATCCCAACGATTGCCACATCAACAGGCATTGGCTCTATCTCAGAGACAACAGACGCATCGCCACCGCTTACGGTGAAAACTATATCGCCATATCCTGCTTGGGATTTTGTATCAACAGCAACGATAGGCACATCAACTTCGCTTAGATCAACGTCAATAGGTTGAATGACGCATAATCTTGTCCCTGCAAGACTATGATGCTTTTTAGTTGCAACAACTGTCCCAATTATCTTCGCAAATTCCATAATACACCTTCCACAACCGATTACAGATCACTGATTACTGATTACTGATCACTTTTGATACACAATTTTGCCATGCACTTCCAGAATATCAACAATCGCCATAATCACTGAATCAACAGGCTTTGATTTAGTAACTTCTGTTTGCCTTGCTGACCCACCATGAGCGACAAGGACAACTTCACCGACGCCAGCACCGACAGCATCAACAGCAACCGCATAGCGATCTTTTAGCTTTCCGTCAATGCCCATCTCTTGAACGACAAGCAGTTTCCCGCCGCTAAGCTTTTCATCTTTTTGAGTGGCGACAACAGTGCCAACAACTATTCCTAAGTTCATATATCTTTCCTTTCAGCAGAGCCTTTATTAGCGTGATCACATATTCTATTCAACCCCTTTTTAAGATCATCTTCGGAAGCAGCAAAACATATTCTAATATAGTCTTTGCCAGATTGCCCAAATGTGTCACCAGGAGAAACAGCGACCCTCTTTTCATACAATAATGACATAGCAAAGTCATAAGAATTCATACCCGATCGGGATATGTCAATTAACATATAGATCGTCCCCTGTGGAGAATAGACAAACATATTATTAGCTTTTAGTATTTCAACTGCAATATCCCTACGTTTTTTATATGATTCTATCATAGTTTTTAGGCAATTCTGAGGTCCTCTTAAAGCAGATTCTGCCGCTTTCTGTGAGACCGTGCAAGCACAAGAAACATAAGGCTCTTGTATATCTGCTATCAACTTTGATAATGATGGCGATGCTATGATATATCCTACTCTCCAACCTGTCATAGCATAGACCTTAGAGAAGCTAAATATACTTATGACTCTGCCTTCCGTATCGTATATAGCAGGACTGACATGTTCTCCTTCAAATACCAACTGGTCGTAAGTCTCATCGGAGATCAAGTAAAGATCATATTCTCTGGCTACTTCATAGAATTCTTTTTGTATCTCTTTAGGAAATACCGCGCCTGTTGGATTAGAAGGACTGTTAAGCATTATAACTTTGGTTCTATCTGTTATCTGCTCTCTTAATGCAGACATATCTGGCAAAAATCCTTTATCTTTCAATAACGGATACCTTTTTTGAGTCCATCCATTGACCGCGATTATCATATCATAATCAGGCCAAGACAGATCAGGTATCAATATTTCATCGCCATCGTCCATCAATGCCATCAAAGAGGTTGCAATAGCACAAACTCCGCTTGCGGTAACTGTCACATTTTCAACAGAAGCAGGTATTCCGTTATATTTACGCACTTTGTCAACAATAGCTTCGCGCAAAGATAGCATTCCTGCGTTTGGTGTGTATTTTGTGAATCCACTTCTTGCAGCTATGCAAGCAGACTCAACTATATGCTCTGGCGTCTGAAAGTCTGGCTCGCCTACTTCCAAGTGGATAACGTCGTCCATTTCCATGGCAATGTGCATTATCTCTCTAATTCTTGACTTTGGCATTGCCATTGCATTTTTAGAATAAGGTTTCATTATAGTTTCAAGTCAGAAGGTTTTACACCTTTTTTGTGTGTTCCAAAGCCAAAATAAAGCGGGTTATATTCGCCAACAATATCAACATCGCTCTTTTCAGGAATAACATCTTCCATTCCCATACACCAATAACATCCGTTGACCAATAGCCTTCTCAATCCCTCGCTAAGAAGGTCAACTGATGCTCCCATAGTAGTGCAAAATACGCGTGATGTTTTCCCTAATTCACCTGTATAAGTTTTTATCCAAGCTAACGGCATCATAGGTTTATCAGTATTCGGTTCATCTTTTGGGTCCATGCCCTTTAAGACCTGACCGAAAACTAACACCTTTGGATCGCCTGTAATCGTCGTGACTGTATATACATCTGTTGGACCCCAAATATCCTCTACACCTTTTAATATTGGATGATCCTTAAATTCTTCATTTATAATGCCCCGAGTGCTTTCTCTGCCATGATGACCATGATGATTGACCCATGTTTCACCAAGGACTTGTCGTCCATACCCACCTTCAAATGTAGTGCTTCTGAAATCATATTTGGCATATTTGCTATCTTTATTTCTTGTATAGTTAAAGGAATGCGTTGCAGTCCTCAATCCCATAACAGGTTTGCCAGCATTTGTGTAGTCAATTATATATTTCATTTTATCATCTGGCAATTCACGAAATCGCAAAAACAGCACCATCATATCCGCAGTTTCAAGATTTTCAAGTCCTGGAATGTTTGTTTGATTTACGGGATCAATTTCGCCAGTTTCAGGATTAATGGCGAAAAGCACTGTGCATTTAAAACCATGCCTTACTGCTAAAATTTTCGCTAAACAAGGCAAAGCTTCTTCTGAACGATATTCTTCATCTCCGCTGACGAAAACGATATGTTTTCCTTTGCCTAAACCTTCTTTGCCCTCGTAAACTACCCATTGTTCATTATTGTTAGCCATTTTTATCTCCTATTTGCTTAATATCAGTATAATTTTTGTTGACTTTATAGATGAATATCTATAAAATATCTTTATCCATAAGTATTTATTTATGCTATGTAACAATGAGATTATAACAATTAAGATATAACTCGTCAAGAATTGATCTGTTAAAGTGAATGTAATTCAAATTTTAGGCAAATTTACTTAGGCAGATTTACTATTGAAGATAGTTTTGCAGAAATTGCCAAGAGATTATCAAAACTATTTCCGATCAATGCCCAAAGAAGTCATTAGAGAAACTGAGAGAGACGAGAATATATTATTCGGAATAATGTAGACAGAATGGATTATCCTAGCTATGAAAGAGAGGGATGTCACATAACCAGCAGTCCTACAGAGAGTACCTATCGTTATGTAGTAGGAGACGGGCTAAAGCGAAGTGGGATGCGATGGATAGAAGAGGGAGCGCAGTATATCACATCCTTACGTTTGAAATGGAAGAATAACGAATGTGAAGACTACTGGTTAAGTTATCGTTCTAGTTATTCGGAGTTGCCTAAAATTTGAATTGGATTGAAACACATTTTCAATTATCTTAAAAACCTTTGATCTTCCTATAAAACCATCTTTTAATAAGACTTTATTCCTTGTAAAAAATTTTATGTATAAAAATTAACATTCTGTTGCATTTTTTCTCACCAAAATATTTTCTACAAAAAAACATCTATTAATTCCTCTGTTGAAAAAATCAAGGCAAATTCTTACTAAAATAGACTTTCTGATTAAGTATAACCTACATCTCACTTTGGCATAAATTCTGCATATTAAATATAATTAATTCATTTGACCACTATTTTTAAGAATCTTTTCAATTAGACATATAGGGGGTATGCCTTCTGGTGAGACTATAATATGATCGAACCTAGATTAGAATCTTCTGAATTCAATATATTTGATGAAATATCTGGTAATTGTGAAATTTTCAAAAAGGTTTTCTCTTTAATACATAATGTTTCTTCTACTGATATTCCTGTTTTGATTGTCGGTGAGACAGGAACATTTAAGCAGGAATTTGCAAGGGAGATCCATAAACATAGCAAAAGGAAAAATGGGCGATTTCTCACTGTTAATTGTGCTAACCCTGATGTTAAATCATTAGAAATTGAACTTTTTGGCTATGAAAATAATAATCATTATACAATGCGTCAGATCGGAAAATTAGAGCAAGCAAACGGCGGTTCTATACTTCTTGACGAGATTGGAAAAGCCCCTAGTGCAATTCAGACAAGACTATTACAGGTGTTTCAAGAACACAAAATATATAGAGTTGATGGATATATAATTGTGCCAATTGATGTGCGTATTATTGCGACAACCAGTCATAACTTAGAAGCTGATGTGGATAAAGGCAAATTTCGCAAAGACCTTTTTTATAGAATATCTGTTTTTCCAATCATAATACCTCCGCTTAGAGAATGTTGCGAAGAGATAGATTTCCTTGCAAATGAGTTCCTTAAAATAATGTCAAAAAAAGCCAATAAAAATATAAAAGGCATTTCCGAAGATGCAATGGTAATGTTGAGGAATTATGATTGGCCCGAAAACATATCAGAATTAATAAAAACTATTGAATACTTGGTAAATGTAGAGAAAACAGACGAGATACAGTTAAAAAACCTGCCAAAAGAAATTCTGCTCAGACAAATTGGAATTAACGAATATGCCATTCCATTTATAGACCCACAAACTCAAAATATGCTTTCGCTTTGTGAACTTGAAAGGCTTTCACTCATAAACGCCTTAAAAGTAACGGGATATAATGTTCATAAAGCAGCAAAACTTTTGGGCATTAACCGAGCAACTGTTTATAGAAAATTAGAAAAATATAACCTACCGTAATTTCAGCAATAACCTCTGAATTTGCACTCCAATTAATTAAACCAAAATCGCATTTCATTGGAACCGCAAAACTTTCATCGCTTTGCATAATTAAGAATTTCTGATTTTTTGTGACGATAATTGACATTATGCTCTATATAGATTAAACTATAAGTAAAGAATATAAAGTTTCAAAAACATAAAATTTCAAAGATAGTTATCTTTTTTACATTAAACAATCAATTTGATTGATTATATACAAAAGGGGAAATTGAAGATGCCAAAAAAGCAGATTTACATTATCGTAATTTTACTGTTTATTATCCTGTCATCAGCGATTGTAGGTGCGGAAGAGTCAAGCCCAAAAGCGAAAATGATATTAGAAAAGTTCTTTAATAAATACGAAAAACTGTTCTCAGAAGGAATGAAAGATACAAGTAGCTTAATGTGTAAAATGTCAATCAAAGGCGTTGGTAGGTTTGAGACAAGCAAATCATCAACAAACGCACCATTACTTATTGATACAAAAGCTGATCTTTATGCTTCTAATCCGAATAAAATGCTTCTTAATCTTAAAGGCAATATGGGAAATATTATTATTATAATTCCAGACAAAAAACCAATTTCAGCAGTAACATTGTTTCCAGATTCAAAGCAGTTCGCCACAATAAATATTTCCGAGAGGATATTCGGAGGATTGAAACCTGCTAATAGAGAAAGATTTTGGCGTGAAAGCATTTTAAGCTATAAAGGATTGATAAACACAACACAGGGAAAAGCCCATAAGATATTGATCAAGTCAACCAAACCGACGGTAAATGAAGTTACTACTATCCAAATACTTGATGGAAAATGGGACCCTATAAGAATTGAGTATAGCGATCCAAAAAGTGGAAGCACTACGATTGATTTTGATCAAATACAATTTAACCCAAAGATTCCGCCAGAGAAATTTATTCCAAATACCCGAGGCTATACTCAGGTGTCAAAGGAGCAAATCACTGGTATTATTATGATGAATATAATGGCGTCAAATATGGTCAAAAAACCGATTAAGTAAATTGAGAAATAGCAGTAAAGAATTTTTTGACCAATAATTTTATCTGATTTAGATATGATGGCATTTTTGTCTCTATATTAGTTGAGTTTTTAGAACCATAAATATTGAGGTGATATTATGCTTCAAACAAATCCGTATAAAGGTAAACTTATTGTAGTTGAAGGGATTGATGGCAGTGGCAAAAGCACTCAGATAAATCTCCTATATAAATGGCTACAATCAACAAGCAAAAGGGATATTTACTTTAGCGAATGGAATTCATCAAAGATGGTTAAAAGCACAACTCGGCTTGGCAAGAAAACTCGTTCGCTAACTCCCACAACTTTTAGCCTTATACAAGCGACAGATTTTGCCGATAGATGGGAAAATCTATTTTTGCCAATGCTTAAAGCAGGCGTAATCGTGATGGCTGATAGATATGCTTTTACCGCTTTTGCCAGAGATGTTGCAAGAGGCGTTGATCCGCAATGGATACGCAACATTTATTCATTTGCTTTTCAGCCTGATATAACCTTTTATTTCAGTATTCCACTTGACGTTGCAGTAAGTAGAATCCTATCATCAAGGGCAAAGATCAAATATTATGAAGCAGGAAAAGATTTAGGGTTGTCAAAGGATACAGTCACAAGTTTTCGTCTCTTTCAAGAGAGGATACTCAATCAATATGAGTCTATGGTAACAGAATTTGGGTTCACTGTCATTGATGGTAATCTACCCCTTGAGGTAAAACAACTGCAAATGAGAGAAATTGTAACCGAAAAAATACTGAATTCAAAAAACAAAGTTTCAAATTAACAAATTGCTTTTTAACAAACTGATCTCTTCTTGACTATTATATATCTAACCGCAAGGAGTATCAAGATAGCTACCAACATTGGCAAAACGTCTTTTAAAGTGGAGATGCTATAATAGATTATCCCTTTATATTCTTTATTATCTGCTGATTTTGTGATCTCAATATCTGAGTCCATCTCCATTATAGAAAACGTCCGTTTTAGCTTCGTAAGGTAGCGATTTTGTCCGATTAATCCTGCAAATGCGGGATAGTTTTTCTCTATCTCTTTTAATTCGTTGTCGTCAATATTATTTGCATACTCTACAACCGCACTTGGAAAGGTCATTTTGCTATTTGAGAGGACATATATAACTAAATTAGTGCTGTCTTCGGTATTTATTGACATTAAACGTATAGGATACACAATGGAACTTGCTGAATATCTAAAAATAATTGGGTTTATGTTGCACGGCGTATCCATTAACGCTGGTTCGTTAAATTTCATAGCGGTAAAAACCCACCCTTTTTGGATATAATAGTCAAGGATGCTTTTATCATTAGAGGAAAACCTATATCCGTTCTCTTTAAGCCAATTTATCAAAGCATCAGGGTCAGAGGCAGAAAGCGTAACCGTATCAAATGCCCCGATCGTTTTTTCATTAATAATACTGATTTCGCCGTAATCTACTCTACTCGTGCTATCTTCTGCGGTCCCAGTTACATAAGAACAACCAAATCCATCTTCTCTCCATCTCGTTATTGGTGAAGTTAAATATTCAACATCGTAAAATATTGTGCTTGATACAGAATTTAACTTAGGCACGCTTGGTGTGGGAACAACAACTGCAAAATCTTGTGGTCTGCCCTTGAAACTGATCTGTGGTATAAGCCCAATCTTTTGATTTTCGCTATCATATATGATTATTGCTCGGTGTGAAATCTCATAGATCAATGGGTCTTGTTTGTAAAAGACTATCATACAAGCGTAAATGTTAACGGGAATTATAAGATAAGCTAAAAAAGCAAAAAATATTATTTTACGCATGATAAGAACTCCGATCCTAATAATACCAAGCAAGTCCTGCTTTAATCATTAATCCAGAAAACATAATAGAATACCTTGTGCTACCGTGTTTCATATCAATATTATTAAAAAGTAATTTTACATCGCCTTCAAACGCTAAATTATCATTAAGAAATATCTGAGGTCCTGCGAAAAAATGAGTGCCAAAATCTCCGCCACTTGTCGTCTGTTTTTCGTTTATTTTTTCTCTTGCTCGGATATAGTTTATACCTCCACCAATATATAACCCTCTAGAAAGCCCCTTTGTTGGATTTTTCATAAATATAAACCTCTTCCTAGCGCTTATCTCAATAGGAAAGAAGGTTATAGTGGAGATGTTATCCGAAGTAAAAGTTAGATCATCATAAAACGGATTACCGTTCTTATGTACAAATCCAATAGAAGCTAATAAATCTATTGATCGCCCCATATTCAAGCAGTATTGAGTGCTTAAAGAAAATGAACTACCATAAATGCCTTTCATATCTTCATCAAACGGGTTATAAACGCCCATTAATATAGCAAAACCGTCCGTAGTAACAACAATCTCTTCTCCTTGATCTTCTTTTGGTGAACTTCCTTCTGCTGACCATGTAAAATTATTAATTACAGACAAAATAATAAAACATATCAGTATCAATTTAATTTTCATATTCACTGCCCTTTTATCTTAATCTATGTGCTATTTTTGTTTGAGTTTATCTGCTTTATCAAAACTTTCTAACGCTTCTTTATGCCTTCCAAGAGTAACCAATACCAATCCTCTGTTATGCCAAGTATCTGCATCATTAGGATTGATCTGGACAGCTTTATCAAAACTTTCAAGCGATTCTTCATATTTCCCTAAAATATCAAGTATACAACCCCTATCTTTCCAAGCAGAATAATAATCGGGATCAATTTCAATAGCTTTATCATAGCTTTTCAGAGCTTTCTCATAATCGCCGATTAGGTCATAAGCCCATCCGAGGTCTCGCCATGCCTCTTGTAGATTTGGATTAATTCTAATAGCCTCATTAAGGCATTTGACAGCTTCATCATACTTGCCTAATATTATTAATGCAGTGCCTTTATCTCGCCATGATTTTGCGTCTTCTGGTGATAATTCAATGGCTTTTTCATAATTCTTTATTGCCTTTTCATGATCTCCAAGAGCATCAAGAACTTCGCCATATTCCCGCCAAGCATCAGGATCATCAGGACGCAATTGGACAACTTTTTCGTAAGCTTGAAGTGCCTCTTCATTTCTTCCCAGCATTATTAAAGCAACCGCTCGCATTGACCATGCGTCAACGAAATCAGGTTGTGCTTGGATAGCCGAATCTAAGTCAGCTAAGGCATCTTCATATTTATCTAATATTATCAAAGCAACACCTTTGGCATAAGAACTCATTATATTATTACGCATGGATCCTCCTCCTGCCTTAATAACTTAATTGACATTGTTGAGGCACTTAAATTTATTGAATTACACAAAAAGATAACCTTTTTATAGAACCTATCAAAAGATTATCATATTTGATCAATGAATGCAAGTATTATGTTTCTAAAAATACATATTCTGACGATCGGATATAAATTATGAGATTTTTCGCTTCGCTCAAAATGACATATACTCAATAGGTCTTTAAATGTTTCGGACTTTGACTAAATCGTCGTTCATAATACTTTGGATTTCGCCAGAATCAAGCTGAATAATTAAAGCACCATTTTTATCAATATCCAAAGCCTTTGCAAAGAATACATTATCAGATTTTTCTATTCTTACACGTTGACCTATCGTTATAGAAAGATTTTTCCATTCTAGATAAAAATCCGCTAAATCCTTTGTCATTCTTGTATATCTTAATTCTATCTGATAAAGTATATTTTGCAATAATTGAGTTGTAGAGACTTCATATCCTAATTCAACACTCAAAGACGTAGCAATGTCAAAGATTTCTTCTGGAAAATCTTCCTTAGGAATGTTAACATTTACTCCAAATCCGACCACAAAGAAATCTGCACAGTTCCCTTCTATTTTAGATTCTACTAATACACCAGAGACTTTTTTATAGTTTATTACAATGTCATTTGGCCATTTTATCATGGCATTTAAATTAGTTAGATGACGTATTGCATCAACAATGGATATTGTAGTTATTAGGTTTATATTTCCAGAATGAGAAAGTGGTATCTGAGGACGCAATATTAATGAAGCCAAGATGCTTTTTCCTTTTGGAGAAAACCATTTCCTGCCTAATCTACCCTTACCCATCGTTTGGCTATTAGCAATGACAAGAGTGCCATCAACAGCTCCATTATTTGCTAAACCATTATTTGCTAAAGCAAAGGCTATGTCATTCGTTGACGTGACCTCATTAAAATATATGATCTTTTTGGCGATTATATTTGTTTTTAATCCTGCTTTTAATTCGCTTATTTTCATTTATTTTATGATAAACTTTCAAAATCCACTTTTGTCACATAAACATCAGATAAAAATCAATTCTGCCAAACATTATAAACTTTTTATGATAATTATTATATGATAATTATTATTAGTATAAGGTTTTGCTTGTCATCTGGCAAGACCATTTTATTTTTGGTTAGTTATCAATTTTTGATATTTAATATTTTTCGTGTTGATCTGTGTTTTTCCGTGGCTAATTGACCAGAGTTTGAATTAATTTTTGGACTTGATAAATGTCACATCAAGCGTTAATATATAGGCATTAAGCCGTCTCAGTTATTTAAATTTACTCTGATTAGGAGAAGTTATATGAACTATATGATCCATACATTTATTTCTTTGGCAATATGTATTTCGTCTGAATTAGATATTCCTTTCGGTGTCGCTGATTCTGCTTGGAAATCGGAATTAGGAAATCATCGTGTCCGTATATATGTTCCTGAAAAGTCCGATGCAGTTTTAGCAGAGATCTGTTGGAGAAGACGTGATCCAAAGCCAGAAAACAAAGCTATCATGGTATTTGATGCCTCAACAGGTGAACAGATCAACAACGTATTTGTATCAGAGATAAATCGGGAATTAGGAAAAATTATCTTCCAACCAAAAACTGTCCCCGGTGAATATTATGTTTATTATATGCCGTATAGAGCTAATCCGTTGCCTTGGGCTTATGTGACAGAATATTTAATCCCACAGTCAACAGCGGATCAAACATGGCTTGATAGCATTTCAAATATTGACAATCTTCCGAAAGCGAAAATCCTTGAAATACAGGCAAGGACGGAATTTGACCGCTTTGATCCTATGGAGATAATAGCAACAGAGGAAGAGGTAAAATCGCTTATAGAAAGTAACAAAGATCAGTCATATTTATTATTTCCAGAAGACCGCAAGTATCCAATAAGAATGACAGATGATCTGCCTTTAAGATGGATACGAAGCGGTGCAAAGAATGAATTTTTTGGTGAAGCTCAGCGGGGCGAATTTTTTGTATTCCAAGTTGGTGTTTATCCGATTAAATCAAACATTGAGGATATAGATATAGATTTTGATAGATTGACAATGCCAATAAGCGACTTCCGATGTTTCAATAAAGGTGGGATTGATTGGTTAGGAAGACCGATACATAAAACCATATCTATTGAAGCTGGCAAGGTTGGTGCTTTATGGTTTGGAATGCAGATTTTAGAAGATGCAGAACCCGGTGAATATCATGGCAAGCTAATAATCAAGCCAAAAAATCTCCCTGAAACGTCGGTCAAAATATCGTTGAAATTGGACGAAAAGATCATAGAAGATCATGGAGATAATGAACTTTGGCGACTTGCAAGGCTTAGATGGCTTGACTCAAAGATCGGTCTTGACGATGAGATCACAAAGCCTTATATACCATTAAAGATCAACGATAAAGAAGTTGAATGCCTCGGAAGAGCAGTTAAATTTGCAGACAACGGTTTGCCAGAAAGCATAAAAAGCGGTTCTAACGAGATATTAGCAAAGCCTATTAGTATAAACATCAAGACTGAAAATGGTCTGATCTCATCTGATAACTCTAATATCACATTATCAAAGAAGTCCAATGGAACGATAATTTGGGATTCGGTCTCTGAAAACGAATATTTCACTATCAACTGTCAGTCAAAAATGGAATTCGACGGCTTTATCAATTTTCGTATATCTATAAAGTCAAAGAAAAACCTTGATGTCAAAGATATTTATTTAGATATTCCGATCAAGCGAGAGGTCGCCGTTTATATGATGGGGATGGGTTGTAAAGGCGGTTATCGTCCAAAGGATTGGAAATGGGTTTGGGACGAAAATTTGGCGAATAATAGTATCTGGATCGGCGATGTTAATGCTGGGATTTACTGTAAACTCAAAGGAACTGAGGACATTTGGGAACTATACAGACTTAAATCTGATGGAATACCGAAGGATTGGCATAACGGCGGAAAAGGCGGTTGTAGGGTTTTTGAAGATAACGATGTTGTAGTCGTCCAAGCTTACACAGGCGAAAGAAATATAAAAGACGGCGAAAAATTAGACTTATGTTTCAGCTTGATTATAACACCATTAAAGCCTCTGGACGCTTCACATTGGAATCAGAGATATTATCATGCTTACGTCCCAATTGATACAGTCAAGCAATCTGGCGCAAATATAATCAATATACATCATGGAAATGAGATCAATCCAAATATCAATTATCCCTTTGTGGTACCAGAGAAAATGGCAGAATACATAAAAGAAGCTCACGAGAAGGATATTAAAGTTAAGATATACTATACAATCCGTGAGTTAAGCAATTATACCGCTGAGATATGGGCATTAAGAAGTTTAGGCTATGAGATATTCATTG
>Ga0078972_1007448_pt1 | contig 24285 bp, 17 predicted proteins | sample YelNatPaOPGAMG01_FD_67568 | JGI IMG/M metagenome (GOLD analysis project Ga0078972, IMG submission 67568) | Hot spring thermophilic microbial communities from Obsidian Pool, Yellowstone National Park, USA - OP-RAMG-01 (SPADES assembly) (version 2) | ecosystem: Environmental > Aquatic > Thermal...
ATCTTTTGCCATCTGCACCCTTTCTGGTAGAGAGACATACACATCTTCTTCCCTCGTCATATAAATCTTCACGCTGGTATTTCCTTTAAGTTCTTTTTCAAGATACTCCCTCATCCTTTTTGCAATATCTAAATTAACATCTTTTTCTTTGAGCCCATAATAACCAGTAGCACCGACATCCGAACCACCATGACCAGGGTCTATAAGTATAATAAAACTTTTATTTTTTGTAACGATTGTTTCCTCTTTAGAGGATGGTTCTTTTGAAACACTGGATGCCACACTGACCCCTGAAAGAATTCTGTCAAAGTCATCCACAGGTATAAGAATTTCACCTTCAACTTCTTTAACAGGGACCCCTAAATACTCTACCTTTTTATCAAGAAAGACCTGTGTACTGTTGATTTTGAACTTTATCTCTATATCCTGGTGTTTTATAAAAATCCTGTCTTCCACCCTGCCCCAGGAATCTTCGGCACCAAGTATTTTAAGTAAACTTTTAAGGGATATATAAGAGTTATTCTCTATCAGATAGGTAGGGATTTTTCTCTCTTTTATTTCTTCACGGATATTCAGGGCAAAACAGAAAAAAGGTATGAAAATTATGGTTAACCCAACTATCGCCCTTATTTTTTTTTTAATTCTCATTACCTTATCTTATCCTTGTGTATTAGATTCTTCCCTCATCTACATCTTCCTCCTTGCGGTGCAGGATGAGAGAGATCTTTTTACACTGGTGGAGGCGGCGGGTACTGCCCCCGCGTCCAGAAAGGGCATTGATAAGGTATCTACCTGTGTATTCCAGTGTTTTATTCTTAAGAAGACATCCAGCACCGGACACCGTCTGCCTTCCGCAACCTTTTTGTTAATTCCCCTCAAGGATAAAGGTAAACCCTGAGGAGAATCTCCTCTTTGCCGACCCGTTCCACAAGGGTGAGGAAGCCCCTTTATGGACGGGTGACTGCATTATTTATGCAGCCAGAGCGTTTGCCGTATTGGCAGTTATTTGTTGCCGTGTTTTAAAGAGCCCACGACAAACTCTACAGGCAACCTTATCCCTACATCCTTCCTGTCGAGCCCTATTTCGCCCCCTCTTTTTAAGTATACCTTCAAAATTCTCTTATGTCAACCCTGTTTCATCCTTCTTTCAATATCACGTTGCAGGTCTCTTTCCTTTATTTTTTCACGCTTGTCATATAGTTTCTTTCCCTTTGCAAGTGCTATCTCAACCTTTACCAGCCCCTTCTTATTAAAATATACAGCAAGCGGAATAAGTGTAAGCCCCTTCTCTTCTAACTTTCTGTTCAGCCGTTTTATCTCCCTTTTGTCAAGCAACAGTTTCTTCTTTCTCATTGGGTCCGGCTTTTCAAGAGATGCAGGATAAGGTGCTATATAGAAGTTGTGTAAGAATACCTCTCCATTTTCTATCCTGCCAAATGCCTCTTTTATGCTCCCTTTACCTTCCCTCAATGACTTTACCTCAGGGCCTTTTAAGACAATCCCTGCCTCTATCTTTTCAAGTATCTCGTAGTTAAAATATGCCTTTTTGTTTTCCAGTCGCATATGTTCTATCCTTGTTATCTCTCTATGGATATGTTATAGTTTTAAGGCTGTATTGTCAATGAAAGAGGGGAAGATGGATGTAAAATTTTTAGGGGCAACAAAGAATGTAACGGGCTCAAAGTTTCTGCTGTCTCTCTCTGGCAGACGTGTTATGGTGGACTGCGGCATCTTTCAGGAAAGAGAACTTAAAGACAGAAACTGGCAGCCACTTCCCGTAGAACCATCATCCATAGATGCCATCATCCTTACCCATGCACACCTTGACCACTGCGGGTATCTCCCGAAGATTGTTAAGGATGGCTTTAAGGGAGATATTTTCTGCACGGAGCCCACCGCTGAGATTGCAAAAATCGTACTCCTTGATGCCGCTCATATACAGGAAGAAGATACGGAGAAGAAAAGGGATAGACACCTTAAAGAAGGGAGAATATCACCCTATCCAGTTGAACCGCTCTACACCACTGATGATGCAAGAAGAGTATTTACTTTGTTTAAGACATACCCTTACAAAAAGACATTTGAGCTTTTCAAGGATGTATATCTCTCATTTTATGATGCAGGTCATATACTTGGGGCAGCAATGATTAAAATTGAGGCAGGAATGGAAAATGGAAAGACAAAAAAGATTATATTTTCAGGAGATATAGGGAGGTGGGACAAACCCATACTCTGCGACCCGACGGTCTTCAAAGAGGCAGATACTGTCTTTGTAGAATCCACCTATGGCAATAAAGAACATACAAGTGAAGAAGAGGCAGCAGAAGAACTTGCTGATGTGATAAATATAACGGTTAAAAGAGGTGGAAATATAGTAATCCCTACATTTGCCATAGAAAGGGCGCAGGAAATTATATATTTTTTAAGCAGGTTCCTTAAAGAGGATTTAATCCCGCACATCCTTGTCTTTATTGATAGCCCGATGGCAATAGATATCACAGAGGTATTCTCAAGGTATCCTGAATATCTTGATGAAAACACAGAGAAACTGATAAAAAATGGCTCTTCACCTTTTGAATTCCCGCTGTTGAAACTTACACGCAGCGTGGAAGAATCAAAAAGTATCAACCATATATACGGCTCTGTCGTGATAATGGCTGGTAGCGGAATGTGCACAGGGGGCAGGATAAAGCATCATCTTATAACAAATATAACAAGGCAGGAGTCCACCATTGTCTTTGTTGGCTATCAGGCAAGAGGGACGCTTGGCAGAGAAATCCTTGAAAAACCCGAAAAGGTTAGAATACTCGGTAAGGAATACCCTGTAAAGGCAGAGGTCAGGGATATTAACGGGTTTTCTGCTCACGCAGATAAAACAGAACTTTTAAGGTGGCTTGATGGATTTGAAAAACCACCAGAAAAACTCTTTGTTGTCCACGGTGAAGAAGATGCATCTATGGGATTTGCTAATATATTGAGAGAGAGGATGAAGGGAAGTGAGGTTGTTGTCCCCGACTATCTCTCAGAATACCCCCTCTAATCAGGCATTAAAATATTATCTGGAATATGGTCTTTGCAATAAGGGCAACTGCAATAGAAATCATACCCACAAGCCCCATACCGCAGGAATAACCTGCAAGGATTATAGGGGTATATCTTTTCCAGTTAGGCCCTACCTTTTTAGAAAAATAGAACCTGCCAAGAAGTGCGCCCACAAACATCGGTAGTGCCATATGTGGCAGTATAGCAATTCCACCAACAATCCCATAAAACAAACTAACAGGTGCCTTAAAAATAAGAAGGATAAAATAGAGTAAGAACCCAACAATAGAAGAGCTGAGTATATACTTAAACTTTATTGCCTCTATCATCCAGCTTCTTCCACCTTCAATGGTACTTGTTGCCCATAACGCCTGAAACATCGCATCCATAGGCCACATCTTCTGTATATAAGGATAGGTGGAAGATGGGATAGGTGCCATCCTCCAGATAATTGACCAGAAGAGGAAACTGCAAAAAAGCATAATAACAAGTGCAGTAAATTCCGCCTTATACCAGGAGGTAAACCTTGTCCTTGTAAGTTCAAGTTGTTTGAACTCCTGCGCTGTCCCTCCATGATTAAAGTATGGCACAGGTGCAAACCATATATCAACACCCTTATATCCGCTCAATATGAAGGTCCCTTCTCTTACCATAGGGAAGGATATACCTCCCGCAACCCCTGTTATACCGAACATTCGCGCAGATGTGTATGTCAGAAAAGGTGTAAGGATAAAACCAAAAAATGCAAAAAGGGCTGTGGGAAATTTAGGGACAAGTATCTTGCATATAACTATATAAATAATGGTTGAAAGAGCCCAGAGCCCGATGGCAACATACACAGGATAGTCACCCCTCCCTTCAGGAAGTTTTTCTTCTGTGGATGTACCTTTATGCCCTACCTCTTTTTTTCTCTTCCAGAAGACCCTTACCATAGTTACTATACCTATAATAGCAACCACAATACCACCTGCAATAATTGCATTAATCCAGAAGTCAAGGTCTGTTGCCACATTGGCAGGTATAGCGGTCATACCTGGCTGCCAGTTTTTTATAATGCCTGCCTTATAAAGTATAGGATTCCCTATCGTTCTTGTAAGGACGGACCCTATGAAAGAACCGGTAACAACCCAGAAGGGAAGGACAAATCCTGTAAGGACTACCCCTAGCTCCGTCATAAAACCCAGCATAGCGGAAGGAAAGATATTTCCCATCTGTGATGTGAAGTCAACCCATGGAATTGGAAGAAGTTGAAATGGCTTTGTCATAAGTAAGCCCGTAACGGTTGGGATAACCACATAGAAGGCGCCAAAGATAACCCCTATCATTGCTGAGATACTGAAGACCCTCCACCTCCAGGTCTCTTTCTTACCGCTTACCTCGGCAAGTGCAATAGCACCTTCAGAAGCAACAGGAGCCATAGGGAATGGTAATTTCTCCTTATCACTTGTTATTCTGAAGACCGTATATCCAAGTGTGAATTTATTTATCCTGAAGAGGACATTGTGTACGATAAGCAAAAGTATAGGGATTGCCCAGGCACGGTGCAGAAATGTCCTTTTTAATATTGCCTCTGAATTAGCAGGAGGCACTGCCCAGGAAGGCATATAATCGTGTAGTTTAAACGACTGTGCATATGGGGACTGTATAAGATACTGTTTCCAGATGAGGTCGCTGAATGCACCACCCTGAAGGGTAAGTCCTGCTGTTCCGAGAACCAGGCCAGCACTCACAAGGGATGCAGCAAGGATATATATAATGTAGACCTCCTGCTTCTTCAACTCAATAAAAGACCTCTTCGCTATTTCTACAAGAAGGATTACGGTAACCCACTGGGCAGCCCCTGCAATTCCACCGCCTGTGATAAGGCCTAAATATATTGCCCCCGGAAGCATAATAAAGCCGATAAAAAGGGCTGCAATTATCGTCCTTATATTAAACCCTTCCTGAAACGGCTCTATCCTTTCTGCCTCAAAATGGACATCTTTTTCACATTTTTCTTCAGCCATTGTTTATCCCTTTTTATACAAGTTTCAGGATTTCTTTTCCCTGTCTTGCATATTCCCTTTTCACATCACCACTTACAGTTCTCCATATAAGGAACTGTTTTCTTATTCCATCAAGGAACCTTCTATTAAGACGTTTCCAGTCAGTTGACTCTCCACTTGTCCTTCTCATCATCAGATTTATGGTATAGAACTCATACTGTCCCATCGGCTCCATTATAACCTTAAGTCGCTGACTCACCCCTAAATCAAAAGGAGCCAGCCATATATTTGTTTCTATAATATATTTGTTCTTCCCTGATGGAAGTTTTTCATAATTAAGGGTAGCACCACCTGTATAAAAATTCCCTAAAGAGACATCCTGATAGGAGTTAAAATAGTCGGTTAAAAAGGTTGCAAGCCCCAGAACTTCAACCTCTGCAACAGTAAAAGGAAATTCAAATTCCCAGTTATCACCCTTTGGTTCCGGTAATATCCACTTTCTCGTTACATCAGGCACAGCCATCTGGGCTGCCTTTCTTGCAGGATAAAGGGTGGAAAGCAGTACAGTGATAAATATAATAATGGTAGCAAAGACCGCAGAAAGAGAAGAATAGTTTAATACCAGCCCCTTTAACATACCTGTCACCATAAGAAACTTAACCACCACCTGACCTAAAAGGTATCCTGCCACAGCCCCCATCACAGCATATACCATTGATTCTGCAAGAAAGAGCGATGAGATATGCACAGGTGCAAGCCCTACCGCGCTATATGTCCCTATCTCCCTTATCCTTTCATACACAGCCCCAAGCATTGTATTAAGAACGATAAGGGCAGCTATAAGAATAGGAATGATGAGGTTGCTTATCCCTGAAAAAGAGGTAAGTCCCATACTGCTATATACATATGTCTTCTCTCCAAGCCCTGCGAAAATAATCACAGCAAGTTTTGATATAAAGCTCTCCACAAGTCCTTTACCTTCAACATCATCATTAAACCTGACTGCTACGGAGTGGAGGGTCCCCTTCATATTCATAAGTGTTCCGAAGGGAAGTATGGCGATATTTTCTGCCTCTGTATGGATAAATGATTCTAATTTTGCCTGAGATGTAAATACCTGCGCTGTCTTTTCCATCTTTATCTTAGCCAGTTCTCTTTCAGGCAATACCGAGAAGTCCGCAGGCGTAATCCGTTCATCATCAAGGTCCTTTATACCATTAAGTACCTTTTCATTAAAAATCCCCTTCAGAAGGAATTCCTTTCCATATATCCATATCCGTGCATTCCCAATATCTCCCTCTGTTAAGCGGAGTTCTTTTGCTGCTTTCTCTGAGATTAGGACCGACTTTTCATACATATCATTGAACCATTCTCCCTTCACTATGGCATTTTTAACAGGGGTAATCTCCTGTGGAGAAAGACCTAAAAGGCCTGAAGTGAGTGTAGTATTCCCCCCGTATTTTATCTCAATGGCTGTTCTGTAACCAAGTTCATCAAGTACAAACCATGCCCTTGGTGCAATTACACCTTTCCCTGAAAATTCATTCTCTGTATATTCAAGTGCCGTGGTCATAAGGGGAGACCAGGAACGGTCTCTTAGTAAAATACCCTGATAGACAGGCCTATAAGGCCTTACAATCTGGTTGTATTTCATATATGACTTGATAGAGGTAAAAGAAAGCACTGTGAATGTAAGAAGGATGAGTGTGATAGCAGTAAGCATCGTCCTTATAGGTCTTCTCTTCATATTTGCAACACCAAGAGAAAACGCTGTGGCTGTCGCAGTAATCCTTCCCACATCTGTCTCATATACCTTAGATGATTCCATCTTTAGTTGCTTCATCTGTTCTTCAAATTTTGAGGCAACTATAGAAAGCACTATAAGGGAAAGGGCAAGAACTATAAAAGACAAAAGTATTACCTCAGGGGCATTTGTTAACCTGAAGGCAGGGTGAACAAGTCGCATAATCCAGTATATAACAAGAAAGATGCCAAAAGTGCCTGCTATCCTTTTTTCAAGTTTCACAAAGTTGAATAATAGCCGCTCTCCAAAATATGCGAAAGGAAGAAGTAACATAAAATAGAATATTACCCCTTTCACAACATCGTTGGCTGTATTTTTCACATCGGGATAAGCCCGTGACTCAATTGCCTGTGATTGTCTTGAATATTTTAAAAACTCATACCATTCTTTTTTCTCTCTTGCCTCTTCAGCTAATTTTAATAACCTTCTGGATTCGTTCTGAAGTTCCGCCAGCCGCTCATTCTTTATTCCAAACTTTTCAAAGCTTTCTCTTCTATAGGTATCAAGAATTATCATATCCCTTGCTGCCTGATATGGTATATTGTATATTGCAGGTGTACTGGAGACATCAAATCCGAGCCCTTCTGCCTTTTCTTTGCTTCCTTCCTCTGAATTTAAAAGAAGAAGCCGCTTCCCAAGTGGACCTGCCTGTCCGAGAATCTTAACCTTCATATGTGGTTTTGCAAAAACACATCCTAACGGTTCAGAGTAAGAACTCCATACAAAAGGGATAAAGTCAGGGTACTGCAGATAATATCCATATTCACTCGGAACGCTATTTGCCATATCAAGAACTTCTATCTTGTCTAATTGTACAAGATACTGCGGGTCTATAAGTCCTGTAAGAGAGATGGTCTTTGACTCAAAAAGAACTATCATCCAGTCCTTTTCTTTATAATCCATCTTTAGATTAACAGGATACTGTCCTGCTCCACCAACGCCAAGGTCTGGTGAAAGCATAATCTCACCACTATCCCTGTCTATATAAAAAGCAGATAATACTATCTCATCTCCCTGACTCAATGAAGAAAATATTGCCCTTCCTCTGTCATCTGTCATCCCTATAAGTGTATTCCTTACCCCCATAGATGTCTTACCAAATATCCCTGTTTCTGGTCTTGGACTAATCCTGGGGACTACTAATGCATTAACCACCGGTTCACTCGGGACAAAACTCTTTGTAGGGTCAAAGGTTACTATTTTTGCATTTAGTGTACAGAACCTGTCTTTTATCAGACCAAATTCAATTTCAGGAAAGAGGTCAGGGTCATTAATTGCCGTTTTCAGAAGTTCCTTAAGAAATCTTGACTGTCTTGCTATATTTTCAAGGTTAAGATATTCATAGTTATCACAAGGGGTATCAATACGCCACCTTCCATCATTAACAGTAACAAAAGAAAGGGAAGGATTACCTGCAGTGAGAACCTGTTCTCCATCTGTCCTTATCTTTTCAGGGAGGAATGTCTGCCATATAATCCCTCTCTCAGGGCTGATACCATTTACAAGGGATGACTCAGGGTTATAACCGAGGTATCTACTCACCCTCTCTCCATACTCCATAAACTTTCTGCCATAAGGAGCAAATACCCTCTGGGTATAAAAATCATAAGAGTTGTGCCAGATGCCTAAACTATCCGAACCATCTGACAGGTCAAGTCCTATAAAAAGTTTTATATTGATTATATCTTCCTTGGCTATTTTTTTTCTGAAGAGTGGCTCCTGCCTCAGATGCCTCTGGATAAACTCATTTATTCCTGTCCTTGTCTGAAAGTGCGATGAGGTAGCAAGAAACATAACCGTCCTTGCTGGAGGATTTGCACTGAAATAGTCCATAATATCCAGAAGTGTTGCTATACCTGAAGCAGAAGAGGCACCACTGGCAATTGCAGGGACAACACTTACACTATCATAATATGACTGCAATATAATAATATCTTCTTTCAGTTTCTTATCCCTGCCTTCAATATAACCATAGATGTTATAGTCCGTTACACTTTCCCAGTCCATCCTGGCAAATAAAGAAACTTCTTTTTCCTTCTTTGCCAGTTCAATAATCGCCTGGCTGTTTTTATGCGCATAAAATCTCGGAATATCAACCGGAATACCTACAAATTTTTGTTCTGCCTGAATCCTCGTTATATCACCCTGTTCTGTAAATATAAATGCCTTCGCTCCAAGCATAGCAAGGGTTTGCCATCTGTCGCCTGTATCAAAGTCAAGAACTATGATATTTCCTTCTATATCCTTGCCGGTTAAATTTCTCAGGTCTCCATTACCACCATAGATCAGTTTCCCCCTTATTCCTTCTGGTGGAACTGTTGATGTCCTTACAAGATTGGGCCACAGGCAATGAATATCTATCTTTTTATTATCTACAGTGATATAGGCATACTTTTCCACAGGAATAACTGTTTTAAATTCCTCTCTTTTTACCTTTTTAAGCCCTGCTTCTCTAAACTTTGTTTCTATAAAATCCGCTGATTGCCTGTGCCCTTCTGTTCCCGGCATACGGGAAGGGAAAGAAGAAAAGAACCTGATATATTCGTTGAGACCTTCAGAATGTAGAAGTGATTGAAAGAAAAAGATGAAGATGGCAGGCAGGTAAAATAGTTTTTTATTCATCCCTTAACTCCCTTATCTTTTTCCATGCCTTTCTTGAACCAGGATTTACATTGATTTCTTTGACATATTCTTTCTTCGCAGCGTCTCTATTTCCTTCCTTTTCATACATCAGACCTTTAAGAAAATGTACATCGCGATAATATCCATTCATTTCCAGGACCCTGTCTAAGTTCCTTCTTGCTTCTTTAAAATTCTCATTATAAAAGTTTATAAGTCCAAGGTCAAAAAAAAGATTAACATTATTCGGGAAATAAGTCAATCCCTTCAAGACCCACCTTTCTGCATCAGGAAGCTGATCCTTTATAATATAAGCCATTACTACTTTCTCGTATAGTTCTGCCTTCTGTTTATAATCCAGTGCTTTTATCCATACTTCTATCGCCTTATCAATCTCTCCGGCAGAAAAATATCTATCCCCTTCTCTTGTAAGTTTCTGTGGATATGCAACATCGGAATTTACAGAACATCCACCTGTAAAAAAAACAAGAGTAAAAAATAACGGAATCCCTGTTAAAAAAACTTTCATTTTGCGATATTTCCCATTCTTTTTACTCTTCTTATAAGTATCCATATAAGAAGGATAAGTGATAGACCCATCAGAGTTTTTGAAAGGTATGTTTCTCTATGAAGGATAGTTGGCCATAGAGTAAAAATGGAGAGGATAACTACTACATCTTCCCAGAAAGGTGTCTTTTTGTTCATTATGGAATATAGTTCTCCCCCCACCTTCATCCTCCCCCTCAGAGGGGGGAGGGAAAGGGTGGGGGTGTTCTCCCCCTACCCCTCTCCCCCAAGGGTCGAGGGAACTCCCCCTCTTTCGTAAAGAGGGGTTAGGGGAGATTTTAAAAATCCCCCTTCATCCCCCTTTTCCAAAGGGGGAATTTTTCGGGTGAGTTCGCCGTAGCCCGATTTCTGCGTAGTTTTGTCTGTACCGTAGCACCTGTCGTGAGCCAGATTTCCCATTTCCTTCATTCACCCCCACCTTGTCTTGCCCTTCGGGCTTCGGTCAACGGGCTCACCGTCTCGCCCTCTGTGCTATATGGTGCTCATTATTCTTCGCACCAGCACCCTCCCCCCTCAAGGTGGAGGAGATATGGGTAAGGGATAGCCCTGTGGGGAGAGGGATAGCGATAAATCAATACCTCGCTCCTGCGAGGTAAAGGGTGAGGGGGTACTCTTCCCTTCTACTTATTATACCCCTTATGCTCTGGTTGACAAAAAGATAAGTATCTGGTATCCTGTAAGAAGGATGATGCCGGGGTAGCTCAGTGGTAGAGCGCAGCCCTGAAAAGGCTGGCGTGGGCAGTTCGATTCTGCCCCCCGGCACTAATAAGAAAGTAAGGAAGGGATTGTTATCCTTCACAAGAGATGAGCAGTTGCCCACGCCACAAAAGGGGGCAGGGGAAAAAGTATTTTTCCCCTTCTTTGGAGGGGGAAGATTAAGGGGGAGAATCACTCCCCCTTAAAGAGCGATAGCGAGCGTGGGCAGTTCGATTCTGCCCCCGGCACTATATCCACTATAGCGGAGGTGTTTCTACACGTGCAAGAATACTATACCAAACTTCTCTCTGAACTGAAGACATTGAACCCCGGTACAAGATATGCCATCAACCGCATACTTAATAGAGAAAAATACCATTTCCTTCAGGAGATGATATCGCTTCTAATAAAAATCAATGAAAAGGAGGAATCCTTCCGTTCACTTTCTCAGGAAGAGATGAGGAAGATGACCTTCTCTCTGAAAGAAAAAATACAGAATGGTGAGCCACCGGACAACTATCTTGTTGATGCATTTGCCCTTGTCAGAGAAGCAGCAAGAAGAACCCTTGATATGCGGCACTTTGATGTTCAGATCCTCGGTGGTATTGTCCTTCACAGAGGGAAGATAGCGGAGATGATGACAGGTGAAGGAAAAACGCTTGTCGCAACTCTTCCTTTATTCCTCAATGCCCTTGAAGGAAAAGGATGCCACCTCGTTACAGTAAATGACTACCTCGCCAAAAGGGATACACAATGGATGGGTGCTATATACCACTACTTAGGGCTTTCTGTTGGATGCATCATATCATATAAAGAAGCAAAAGACCCCTATACACTTTCTGCTTTTGTCTTTGACCCGACATATCTGCCTGCTGACTCAAGGTTTTTATATTTAAGGCCAGCCAAAAGGAAGGAGGCATATAACTGCGATATAACATACGGAGTAGCCAGTGAATTTGGGTTTGACTACCTCAGGGACAATATGGCTATCAGCAAAGAGGCACAGGTGCAGAGAGAACTTCACTATGCCATCATTGATGAGGTTGACTCTGTCCTTATAGATGAGGCGAGGACACCACTTATCATATCAGGACCTTCAGAGGAAGCAACCCACCTTTATTATGAGATAGACAAACTGGTAAGGAAACTGAATAAAGATATTGACTTTACACTTGATGAAGAAGGAGAGACGGTATCACTTACAGAAGAGGGGGTACACAAGTGTGAACGTTTACTTGGTATCCAGAACCTGTATGACGGGACACATACAGAGAAGGTCCACCTCATACATCAGGCACTTAGGGCACACAACTTCTTCAAGAGAGACAAGGAATATGTCGTTAAGGATGGCCAGGTGATTATAGTGGATGAGTTCACAGGTCGTCTTATGCCGGGGAGAAGGTGGAGTGATGGACTGCATCAGGCAATAGAGGCAAAGGAAGGGGTAAGGATTGAGAGTGAAAACCAGACACTTGCAACCATATCCTTCCAGAACTATTTCAAACTCTATAAAAAGATTGCAGGTATGACAGGAACAGCGCTTACAGAGGCAGTTGAGTTTAAGGAGATATATAATACCGATGTCATAGTACTTCCACCGAATAAGAAACTGAACAGGAAGGAATATGATGACCAGATATATAAGACAGAAAAGGAAAAGTTTGAAAAGATTATATCTGAAATAGAGGAACTATACATGCTTGGAAGGCCTGTTCTTGTAGGCACTGTCTCTATTGAAAAGGCAGAACGTTTAAGCAGATTGCTTACACATAAGGGCATTCCCCACAAGGTACTGCACGGGAAAAACCATGAGGCGGAGGCAGCAATAATAGCACAGGCAGGGAAACCTAAGGCGGTTACAATAGCAACCCAGATGGCTGGCAGGGGCGTGGATATTATACTGGGTGGCAACCCTGAAATCCTGGCAAGGGAAGAGACCATACGGGTCATCTGGTCAAAAAAGAGAGCGGAAGGGAAAGGAGAGAAGACACATAAAGGGCTTGCAGAGGTCTTATCTGAAATAGAAAAGGCATATAAGTCACACCTTGCAGAGATAGACAGCAGATACAAAAAACGACTGGAAGAAATGAAGGCATTGCTCAATGAAAAGGAACGGACATTCTTTACCCTTGACAAAAAGGCAAGAGAGGCACTGGAAGAGACGATATTTAATAAAGAAGGTGGGCAGATATACCAGAGGTATAAGGGCCGTCTCTTAAAACTTAAAGAGGTGTATGAAAGGGCACAGGAAGCCCTTATATCTGCACAGAAGCTCCAGGGAGAAAAGCAGGAGATGGCTCTAAAGGACCTGAAAGAGGCGGCAGGCAGGGCATACAGGGAGTATATATCCTTCAAAAACTCTCTGAAAAGCAGGGTAATCATTGTCCTTGATGAAGATATTGAAGAGATGAGAAATAAAATTACGGAGATGCTGAACAGCCCTGAATCAGAAACGGATGAAGGGGCAAAAAAACTCTTCTCTCTTCTGGTGCAATACAGAGATGGACTCAAAAGACACTTTGATCTCCTTACAGGGTGTTTCCCTTCTTACATCTCTTCCAATCTAACCCCATTCAAAAAAGCAAGCAGATACCTTGATTTTCTAAGTGAACTTCTTGCTATACCACCAGAAGAAAAAGATGCAGCAGGAGTTATAAAGAAGTTTAAAGAGAAAGAAGGGCTCTTCTATCCTTCCTATATAGAAGGAAAGAAAGAGATGGAGCACATCATCCTGACAGGGCTATCAGGGGAGGCATATACATCAGCGGAAAAAGAGTACAGGAAGGCACTGGAGGAGTATGAAAAGGAGTATGCAAGATATGATGAGGAACTGAAAAAGGCAAGAGAGGAATACGAAAACAACAGAAGTAGATATGAAGAGGAGTGGCAGAAGATAAGAGAAGAAATGGAGAAGACCCCTGAGGAGTTTAAAGAGGTATATGAAAAGTTGCTTCAGGAGTACAAAAAGCCCTGGATGGAAGACCACCAGAAGGTTGTATCCTTAGGTGGCCTCCATGTAATTGGCAGTGAAAGGTATGAAGCGAGAAGGATAGACAACCAGTTAAAGGGAAGGGCAGGAAGACAGGGAGACCCTGGCTCATCAAGGTTTTATCTTTCTCTTGATGATGACCTTTTAAGGATATTCGGTTCGGAAAGGATGCGGTCTGTGATGGGGCATCTGCCAGAGGGAGAGTCCATCGCACATCCACTTATCAACAGGATGATTACAAATGCACAGAAAAAGGTGGAGGCACGTAACTTTGAGATAAGGAAACAACTCCTTGAGTTTGACAATGTTATGAACGAACAGAGAAAGGTTATATATACACTGAGACAGGATATACTGGAAGGGAAAAACCTTGACACATATATAGAAGAGTTTATTGAAGAAACGGTTCAGTCAGCCATAGATAAGTATATGGACATAAGAGAAAAACCCATTACCTGGGATATAGAAAACTTCAGGGTCTTTATAAAAAATACCTTTGATATTCTTCTGGAACTACCATCCCCCGAAGAGATCCAGAATCCCTTATTCTGGAGAGATAAATTCTCAGAAGAACTGGTAAACAAACTAAAGAATCTATATCAGGAAAAGAAAAAAGAGGCAGGACCATATATTGCAGAGATTCAGAGAATTATTATGCTTCAGGTAATAGACAACAGGTGGAAGGCACACCTCAGGGAGATAGATGAGTTAAGGGAAGGGATTGGATTGAGGGCATATGCACAGAGAGACCCTCTCCTTGCCTATAAGTATGAGGGCTATCAGGCATTTCAGGAGATGCTTTCTATGATAAAGATGGAGGTCCTCTCCCATCTGTTCAGGGTAAAGATTAAAGAGGCACCTGCAGTAGCACAGAGAAGAGAGGTATCCCCTGTGAATGTATCTTATAGCCATAAGTCATTCCAGCAGTTTGATACAGCCCAGAAGGACACAGAAGGGACAGAGAAAGAAGCAGTTCCTGTACAAACAGAGATGCCAGCATCCCATCCCAGACCCACTCCTTACATAGCAGGGAAGAAGGTGGGCAGGAATGACCCCTGTCCCTGCGGGAGCGGTAAAAAGTATAAGAAGTGCTGTGGAAAAAATATGTAAAAGTGGTGGATAAGATGAGAAACGACATTGAATTGTTGTGGAAAGAGGTAATGGCGAGGATAGAAGAACGGTTGAACGACACAAGGGCATACGAGATATGGATAAAGCCGGTAAAAATTAAAGGAATTAGCGGACAGACAGTCAGGTTGGAGATACCGGGAATGACCTTTGAAAAAGGGTTTTCGTCATATATTGACATCATCAAAGAAGAGTTTAGTAGAACTGCTGGCTGGCAGCCAGAGATTGAAATAAGTTATGCAGGAACAGAGATAGCAAAGCCGACCCATTCAACAATAGAATATGAAACGCCCTTAAATCCGGAATATACATTTGACAACTTTGTAGTGGGACCTAAAAACCAGTTGGCACATGCAGCAGCCCAGGCAGTAGCACAGTCCCCTGGTATTGCCTATAATCCTCTTTTTCTCTATGGTGGATTTGGCCTTGGGAAGACACATCTTATGCAGGCAATAGTCCACTTTGTAAGAGAAAGGGATAACAAGAGGATTCTTTATCTACCTGCAGATGTCTACCTTAATGAATTCATCCAGAGCATCAAGAATAAGACAGCACATCTTTTCAGGCAGAAGTTTAGAAAACTTGACTTCCTGCTGATAGACGATATCCACTTCATTGCGGGGAAAGAAGGAACACAGGAAGAGTTTTTTCATACCTTCAATTTTTTGTATGACCAGAGGAAGCAGATTATACTTTCAAGTGATAGACCCCCAAAAGAGATATCCTTTCTTGAAAAGCGGCTTGTATCAAGATTTGAATGGGGACTACTTGTTGAGATACTGCCACCTGACTTTGAAACAAGGGTAGCAATACTTAAGAAAAAGTGTGAGATGAAAAAAATTGTTTTGAGTGATGATATAATATACTATATTGCAGATAATGTAAAGGATAATGTGAGGATTTTAGAAGGGGTTTTGAATAGAATATTTGCACTTTCAACACTTCTGAATAAAGATATAGACCAGAAGGTAGTTGATGAAATAATAGATGGAGAGTATTATAAAAAGAGGGTGATTATAACACTTGATAGTATTCTGGCTGCTGTATGTGAATATTTTAAGATAAAAGAAGATGATATAATAAAGGAGACAAGAGTAAAAAATATATTGATACCCAGGCAGATAGCAATGTTTTTAGGAAGAGAGTTAACAGGTAACTCATTACACTCAATTGCGATTAAGTTTGGCGGGAAAGACCATACAACGGTCTTATATGCATGGAAAAAGATAAAGGACTTATATCAAAAAGACCAGTATATAAAAGGTGTTATTGATGAGATTAGAAGTTGCCTTGAAAGGTAATTTTTTACACAGGTTTTACAATATGTAAGTTATTATAAAATATAAATTTAAATTTCTTTTATACAAAAAATAAGATACTATTAGAACTACAGGAGGATAAAAATGGAGATAATGGTAAAAAGTGGTGTATTAAAGAAAGAGTGTGAAAAGATTGAGGATGTATTACCTGCAAAACCATCTATTGCAATTACAGGAGGAATCCTTTTTGATGTAAAAGAGATGGGTTGTTTTTTAACGGCTACAGACCTTGAAAATACAATACGACTGAATATTGAATGTGAAAAGATTAAAAAAGGAAGTGCGGTAATAAATGGTAAAAAATTTATATCACTTATAAAACAACTACCAGAGGCAGATATAAAAATTTTAAAAAAGAATAATTATGTAGATGTATTATGTGGAGATGCAAGATATACATTTCCTTCTATGGATGAGGAAGAGTTTCCAAAACAACAGAAGTTTTCAGGGGATATTACCATAAAATTAGAAAGTAATACACTTAAAGAGGCAATTAATAAGGTAAGGTTTTGTATAGATAATGAGGAGCCACGGCCTTATTTCAGGGGAGGACTACTGGATATAAAAGAAAACACTGTTAATATAGTGGGGACTGATACAAAACGGCTAACACTTTTTACAATAAAAACAGAACAGAAATATAGCCCATATAGATGTCTGCTTCCTTATAAACTAATGGGAATTATTAGTTCACTGAGTAATGATAATGACCAGCCCATTGAGGTCAGTATAGGGAAAAACCAGATATCTTTTAACTTTAAGACAACTTATCTAATTTCGCAGCTACTTTCAGGAAGTGAAGAGTTTCCTGACTATATGAAGGTTATACCTTCAGAAAAACAGTTAAAGACATTCTTGATTGACAGGGAAAGTTTTCTCACTGTGCTTAGAAGGATCTCCCTTTTTACCACTGACAGGTATAACAGGGTAAGGTTAAGTATAGGGAAAAATACTCTCATCCTTTCAGTTGCAAACCCTGATGTAGGAGAAGCAAATGAAAAGATAGACATTGAATATAATGAAGATAGGGAACAGAACCTTGCATTTCCACCAAACTACCTCATAGATTTTTTGAGTAAATTGGAAGATAAAAGGGTTGCCTTCGGGTTCAGTAATGAGAAAAGTCCTGTGCTTTTAAAAGGAGAAAAGACAGAAGGGTATCTCTATGTGGCGATGCCCCTGAAGTTAGAATAAGATGGAAAGGTGGTGTCAAAAAGGAAATGGGAAATCTGGCTCACGACAGGTGCTACGGTACAGACAAGTCAACGCAGAAATCGGGCTACGGCGAACTCACCCGAAGAGTTCCCCCTTTGGAAAAGGGGCTACTACACACTTCCCCCTTTGCAAAAGGGGGATGGAGGGGGATTTTTAAAATCTCCCCTAAACCCCTCTTTACGAAAGAGGGGAGAACACCCCCACCCTGTCTTGCCCTTCGGGCTTCGGTCAACGGGCTCACCGTCTCGCCCTCTGTGCTAAACGGTGCTCATTATTCTTCGCACCAGCACCCCTCCCCCCTCAGAGGGGGAGGATGAAGGTGGGGGGGAACACCCCGTCTGCTTGGCGCAGACACCCCTCTGAAAGAGGGGAATTGGAGGGGGAAAAGGGATTTTTACAGGAGAGATGGAAAGGATAGGGGAAGTTGTTAAAAGGGTTATAAGCAAAAGAGGACAGATAGACGAGATAAGAAAAATAGATGATATTGAGGCAGTATGGCACAGGATAGTGGATGAAGGCGTGGGCTCGCATAGTTATATTGTAAAGGTTAAGGGTAGTATTCTCACTGTCAGGGTGGATAGCAGGTGCTATCTTACGGAACTCAAAAGGAAGGAGAAGGAGATTCTATCCCTGCTGCAGGACTACGGATGGAAAATAAAAAGGATAGATTACAGGATAGGATAGGTATAATAACAGGATGAACAGGGGGGATATATGTTTGAAGGCTCTATAGTGGCTATTGTAACACCAATAAAGAATGACCGTGTGGACTATAAGGCATTTGAAAAACTTATAGAGTTTCAGATCAAGAATAAGACATCAGGTATTGTTGTATGCGGATGTACAGGGGAGCCGGCAACCCTTTCAATGGATGAGCACAAGGAACTCGTAAGATATACGGTAGATGTTGTTAATAAAAGATGTGCGGTGATCGCAGGCACTGGTTCAAATAATACAAAGGAAGCCATTGAACTTACACAGGAAGCAGAAAAGGCAGGGGCAGATGGCGCACTGCTTATTACCCCTTACTACAACAAACCAATGCCATCGGGTCTATACCAGCACTATAAAAAAATTGCAGAGAATGTATCAATCCCTCTTATTCTATACAATGTGCCTTCAAGGACAGGCATCTCAATACTTCCTGAGACGGTCTATGAACTTTCACAGATAAAAAATATTGTGGGGATTAAAGAGGCAAGCGGGAGTTTAGACCAGGTAAGCAAGATTATATCTATGTGTGGTAAGAACTTTCTTGTCCTTTCAGGGGATGACTCCCTTACACTTCCCATAATGGCAGTGGGTGGTAAAGGGGTGGTCTCTGTTGCTGCCAATATAGTCCCTTTACAGGTATCAGAGATGGTGGATGCTGCGCTTAAAGGCGACTGGGAAAAGGCACAGCGACTACATATTGAACTTTTCCCTGTCTTTAAGGTCCTTTTCATTGAGACAAATCCCATACCTGTTAAGGCGGCACTGGGACTGATGGGGCTTATACATCCTGAGTGGCGGCTACCACTTGCCCCACCATCACCTGCAAGTTTAGAAAAAATTAGAGAGGTTCTTGTAAAACAGGGGATAATTCAATGATATTTAAAAAAAGAAGGTATGTGAGGATTGAGCCGAAGGAAAAGGTAGAGATAAAGAAGGACCTGTGGTTCAAGTGCGAGAAATGCGGCAAGTTGCTTTATAAGAAAAAATGGGAAGAGAACCTGAAGGTCTGTCCCCACTGCGGGAACTATGGAAGGATGTCTGCTTATGAGCGGATAAATCTGCTTGCTGATACCGGCTCATTCAAGGAGATGTGGGCTGATATGACCTCCTGTGACCCACTGAACTTTACAGGGGTGAAGGCATACAAAGAAAAGTTGAAGGAAGAGATGCAGAAGACAGGGCTTAAAGAGGCAATAGTTACCGGGGAGTGCAGGATAGGAGGTGTTCCCTGTGTAATATCTGTTATTGATGCAAACTTTATTATGGGCAGTATGGGTTCTGTTGTGGGTGAAAAGTTTACCCGTGCTGCTGAATATGCATTAGAAAAAAAGATGCCTTTTGTCTGTGTATCAGGTGGTGGCGGTGGGGCAAGGATGTATGAAGGGGTAATATCCCTGATGCAAATGGCAAAGACATCAGCAGTGGCAGGAAAACTTAAAAAGGCAGGACTTTTATATATCTCTATTCTTACAGACCCCACAATGGGTGGAATAGCAGCAAGTTTTGCATTTTTAGGAGATATTATCATCGCTGAACCTGGTGCACTCATTGGTTTTGCAGGTCCCCGTGTTATAGAGCAGACAATAAGGCAGAAACTACCACAGGGCTTTCAAAGGACAGAGTTTCTCTTTGAACACGGGATGATAGATATCATTTCAAAGAGGCAGGACCTAAAAGAAAATATCAGCAAGATCCTTCATATCCTCTACACATGAAGACCCTACCTGAAATAGATTTTTTAGAAACACTTACGGACTTTGGCATAAAGTTAGGACTGGACAAAACAAGAGCCCTTCTTAAAAAGCTTGGGAATCCACATCTTTTATATCCTTCTGTTCTTATAGCAGGGACAAATGGTAAGGGCTCTGTCGCAAGGGCACTATCTAATATACTTACAGTGGCTGGCTATAAGACAGGGCTTTATACAAGTCCACATCTGGTTTACATAGGAGAGAGGATAAAGGTAGATGGTAAAGAGATAACAGAAGAAGAGCTAGCTGAGAAGGTAAGACAACTGAAGAAGATACTGACAGACCAGCCATACCATCTCTACCCGACATTTTTTGAGGCACTAACAGCCATTGCCTTCTCTCATTTTGCGGATAAAAAGGTGGATATACTTGTCTGTGAGGTAGGTATGGGTGGGAGGTTTGATGCAACCAATGTCTTGCCGTCCTCTTTAGAAATAATAACAAGGATAGGGATGGACCACATCCAGTTTTTAGGGAATACCTATGAAGAGATTGCCAATGAGAAGGCAGGAATTATTAAAGAAGGGACATCTGTTATATCTGCCAGACAGAGGCCCCCTGCAATGGATGTTATTATAAGGAAGGCAAAAGAAAAAGGGGCAAGGATTTATTGTGAAGGCAAGGACTTTCATTCAAAGAGGACATCCTTTTCTTCAGATGGCCAGGTCTTTAACTTTTACGGTAAGACAGAGACCCTTCGGGGGCTCAGGACACCACTTAAAGGCAGGCACCAGATAGGCAATATGTCTCTTGTAGTCCAGTCAGCAATACTATTAAGGAAGATGGGGCTTAATATTACAGAAGGGGCGGTCTATAAAGGGATAGAGACCACATACTGGCCCTGCAGGTTCCAGATATTAAAAAGAGAGCCGCTGGTTATTGTTGATGGTGCACATAATCCTGATGGTATGAAGACATTGCTGGATACCCTTACAGAAATATTTCCTGATAAACAGTTTTCTTTTCTTATGGGAATATTGAAGGACAAGGACTGGAGAAGGATGCTTTCCTTTATACTCAGGAGTAAAATGGTAGAAAGGTTTGTTTTTACAATGCCTGATAATGAAAGGGCAATATCTCCTGATGTTCTTGCTGATTTTGTTCTGAAAAAACAGAAAGGGCTCCCTGTAAAGGTTATCAATACCCCGCCAGAGGCAGTTAGATATATAAAGGGTACAAAGGAAAACTGGTGTATATGTGGTTCTCTTTACCTCTGCGGTGATATAATGAAAGAGATGGGGAGGAAGGGAGATGACAAGGAAAGAGCGGCTACTTGCAACATTTAAAGGAGAGAAAGTGGATAGGCCTGCTGTCTCTTTTTATGAGATAGGCGGGTGGAAGATGGAAGCAGATGGGGATGAGTTTAATGTATGGAATGATAACTCCTGGAGGCCTCTGGTAAAGATGGCAGAAGAATATACAGACATAATGAGGATGGTTTCTCCACGATGGATTGTTGATGACGAGATGGCATCCATTACAAAGACAGAGACCTGGAGGGAAGGGGACTCTATATTTATACGTACAACGATAAAGACCCCTGGCAGGGTTCTCTCTGCTCTCTACCGTCGTGATAAAGATGTCCAGACAACATGGACACTGGAACATTTATTGAAGGATAGGGATGATGTTGTTGCGTATCTGAAACTTCCTGAACCATCGCCGGGGACCCCTGACATAAGCCATATTCTTGAAGAAGAAAAGGCACTTGGAGATACAGGAATTATATGTATTGATACAGGAGACCCTATATGTATGGCGGCAGAACTTTTTTCTATGTCTGACTATACCATATTTGCCTTCACAGAAAGGAAACTCTTTCATCAACTGCTGGAAAGGTTTGCTAATATGTTTTTTGTCAGATGTGAAGAGGTTGCAAGGAGGTTGCCAGGCAGGTTATGGCGTATCTGCGGTTCTGAATATGCAAGTGAGCCATATATGCCACCATATCTTTATGATGAGTATGTTGTAAGGTATACAGGCGAGATGGTAAGGTTAATACAGAAGTATGGCGGTTATGCCCGTATCCATTCGCATGGCAGGTTGAAAAATATATTGCCAATGCTTAAAAAGATGAAGATAGATGGACTTGACCCCTGCGAGCCACCACCGCAGGGAGATATGACGCTGGCAGAGATTAAAAAAGTCATAGGTAAGGAGACAGTCCTTATGGGCAATATTGAGGTATCTGATATTGAAAATCTTCCCACAAAGGAGTTTGAGAAAAAGGTTATCACTGCACTGAAAGAAGGGACAGAAGGAGAAGGGAGAGGTTTTATCCTCATCCCGACTGCCTGTCCTTACGGAAGAACTATTACACCACTTACACTTGCCAACTATGAGAGGATGCTTGCTCTTGCACTGAATTTCAAAATTTGACGGGGCTTGATGTAGCAGTTATAATAAGGCAAGATGGGACTTTTAATAAAAAACGGGTATCTAATAGACCCTCTGACAGGCAGAGAAGGGAAGTATGACATCCTTATAGAGGGATGTAAGGTTGTCCGTATTGCTAAGAAAATAGACAAAAAGGCAGACCTTATAGATGCAAAAGGGATGCTTGTCTTGCCCGGTCTTATAGATATGCACTGCCACCTGAGGGAGCCAGGAAGGGAAGATGAAGAGACAATATATACAGGCAGTTTATCTGCTGCATCAGGTGGTTTTACCACTATATGCTGTATGCCAAATACCTCCCCTCCCCTTGATAATAAGGTTGCTATAAGGTTTGTTATGGACAGGGCAAGAGATGCATTTTGTGAGGTATTGCCTATAGGGGCTATAACAATAGGAAGGGAAGGAAAGGAACTCGCTCCTTATGGAGAGATGGCAGAGGAAGGGGCGGTTGCCTTTTCTGATGATGGTGACTGCGTGATGGATTCTCTGGTGATGCGGCGTGCCCTTGAATATACAAAACTCTATAAAAGGCCCATCATCTCACATTCAGAGGACAAAAACCTTTCAAGAAATGGGGTAATGAATGAAGGGGCGGTCTCTACAAAGATGGGGCTGGCAGGTATCCCATCTGAAGCAGAGACGGTTATGGTCCACAGGGATATATCGCTTTCAAAGATGACAGGCGGTCTTCTCCACCTTGCCCATCTTTCTGTTGCTGAATCAGTAGAGATGGTGAGGGATGCAAAAAAATCTCTGAAGAACCTTACCTGTGAGGTGGCAATACACCACCTGTTTTTAACAGAAGAGGATGTGAAGGGATATAATACCAATGCAAAGGTAAGTCCCCCTTTGCGGACAAAAAGGGATATAGGTGCATTGGTTAAAGGACTGAAGGATGGGACTATTGACTGTATAGTAACAGACCATGCCCCTCATACGGAAGAGGAGAAGGCAGCCGGTTTTGAAGATGCCCCTTTTGGTATGATTGGCTTTGAAACAGCGCTATCTCTGGCAGTGGAACTACAGCAGAAAGGGCTAACCTTAATGGAGATTATCTCTTTCTTTACAACAGGCCCTGCAAGGATATTACACATAGAAAGGGGCTGTATTGATGAGGGAAGACAGGCAGATATTGTGATATTTGACCCTGCGAGGGAATGGGTGTATAGAAAAGAGGATATAAGGTCAAAGAGTAAAAACTCCCCCTTTATAGGGAGGAAGATGAAAGGAAAGGTTATTGGCACTATATATAGAGGCAGGGTGGTCTTTTCACTGAAAGGATAAGAGATGATAGTAGAAGAGGTAAAGGAGATAAAGGAGGCAGAAAAGAGGGCGGAGGAGATTTTAATAGAAGCAGAGAAAAAGGCATCCGGTATTAAAGGTTCACTCTCTTTAAGGTTGAAAGAATTAATAGAACAAAAAGAAAGGGATTTAGCAGAAGAGATAAAAATATACAGAACTCTATCTGAAAAAGAGACAGAAAGAAAGATAAATATTTTATCCAAACAATATAAAGATAGAAAACAGGGGCTTATCCAGGAATATCAGCAAAAGATTATAACAGTCAGTGGGCACATCTGGAAAGAGATAGAAAAAGATGTCCTTATGCTATAACAACCCTGTTTCTGCCCAGTTCTTTTGCTTTATACATAGCAAAATCCGCCTTCTTCACCAGTTCTTCTCCTGTGAGTCCATCTTCAGGATATGATGATATTCCCATACTTATTGTAAGGTCTCCATTGGGCTGGCTCTCTTCATTATTAAACCTGAAGTCCTTTATATGTTGTCTTATTGCCTCACAGATAGATAGGGCGTTTTCCTTTGTTGTTTCAGGAAATACAAGTATAAACTCTTCTCCTCCATACCTTGCGACAATATCCGAACCCTTGACATTTTTTCTCATTATCTCCGCTATCTTTTTTAAGGCATAGTCACCTGCAGAATGTCCGTTTGTGTCATTATAGTGTTTAAAATAGTCAATATCAGCCATACATACAGATAGAGGTTTATTTGTTTCTCTCGCTTCGTTCACCAGTGTTTCAAAGATATCTTCAAAGTG
>Ga0078972_1007450_pt1 | contig 24283 bp, 21 predicted proteins | sample YelNatPaOPGAMG01_FD_67568 | JGI IMG/M metagenome (GOLD analysis project Ga0078972, IMG submission 67568) | Hot spring thermophilic microbial communities from Obsidian Pool, Yellowstone National Park, USA - OP-RAMG-01 (SPADES assembly) (version 2) | ecosystem: Environmental > Aquatic > Thermal...
CGCAGACATTACCTTAGGATGGCAATGCCCAAGATTGCATACTCCCCAACCCGGAAAAAAATCTAAATACTTTTTGCCATGAATATCCCAAAGATAACTCCCCTTGCCTTTTACAAATATAATTTTCCATTTCTTGTAAGTATCCAGAATGTATTCCTGATAATAGTCAAAAACCACTTGTTTTTTCATCTTAACGGATAATCTCCGTGCCTATCCCCTTATCGGTAAATATCTCCAAAAGCAAACTATGGATAAGCCGGGCATCAATAATATGAGTCTTTTTTACGCCATTTTCCAAAGCAAAAATGCATGCCTCTACCTTAGGGATCATCCCTTCCTGAACCACCTTTTCTTTTATTAATTCCCTTGCTTCATTTATAGAAAGAGTGGAAATCAAAGAATTAGATTCATCAGGATTGCGCATAATCCCGGACACATTGGTAAGCAAAATAAGTTTCTCCGCCCCCAAAGAAGAAGCGATATAGCTGGCGGACTCGTCGGCATTTACATTATAAGCTCTTTCGTCATCGCCTTTCCCCATTGGCAAAACCACGCTGATATAACCTTTATTAATTTCTTTTAAAATAGGTTCGCAATTGATGCGGGCAATCTGGCCGACAAAACCCAAATCAATCTTCGCCTTCTTCTTTTTTGCCAAAATAATCTCATCTTTTTTGCCATCCAAAGAAACCGCCTTTGCGCCCAATGTTTTTAGTTCCTCCACAATAAGCGCATTTAAGCGCCTAAGTTCGCCTTCTACCACCTGAAGGGTTTCTTCATCCGTAACCCGCATTCCGTCGAAAAATTCTGTTTTTCTGCCTTCCTGGCGCATCCTTTCGCTAATACTGGGCCCTCCGCCATGCACCAAGACTATTTTTATCCCTACAAAATTCAAGAAAACTATATCCTGCAACACTACTTTTCGAATTTTTTCTTCTGCCAAAATGCTTCCGCCATACTTTATCACCATTACTTTATTATGGAACTTCTTGATATAAGGAAGCGCTTCAATAAGGATATCTACTTTTTTAACCATTTCTTCCATAGGCGTTCTTTAATTATAACTAGCGTTTATTTTGATATATTTAGGGGTTATGTCGGTGGTATAAACCTGCGCCGCGGCTTTTCCCCTGCCAAGCTGAATAGTTATATCTATGTTTTTGCTTTTTAAAGTACTCGCTTTTATCTTTAATTTCTCTTCTTCAAAATTATCCATCTGGACAGAACCTACTGCTGCCACAATTCTTCCCCAATTGGGGTTTTCGCCGTAAACCGCTGATTTAAAAAGATTGGAATTCGCCACGCTTAAACCTACGCGCCTTGCCTCATAAAAATCCCTTGCCTGTTCTACTTTTATAGAGATAAATTTGGTCGCTCCTTCGCCATCTTTCACAATTAATTTAGCCAGTTCCTGACATAACTTAATCAATGCCTGTGTAAATTTTTTATAAGCAGGCTGATTCTTTTGGATTAAAGGGTTTTTTGCCTGGCCATTGGCTAAAATGATTACCGTATCATTGGTGCTCATACATCCGTCTACCGTAATACAATTAAAGGACAACGCCACCGCTTGCCTTAAAGCCTGATTTAAGGCAGATTGGGAAATATAAGCATCAGTAAAAATAAAAACCAACATAGTGGCTAAATGCGGAGCAATCATCCCTGCGCCCTTGCCTACTGCGCAAAGAGTAATTATTTGCTTACCCATTTTAAATTTTACTGTTAAGTCTTTAAAAAAAGTATCCGTGGTTAAAATTGCCTGCTTTGCCTTGGTTATCCCTGTGCGGGAAAGACCTTTCAGCAAAAACGCAAGAGATCTTTTTATCTTATCTTGCGGTAATCTTTTTCCGATTATACCGGTGGAAGCCAACAAGATATTTTTTTCTTCTATCTTACAGATATGCGCCAGTTCTTTGCTAATAGATTCCGCGTCTTTAATGCCCATTTTGCCGGTAAAAGCATTGGCATTTCCGCTATTTACCAAAACCGCTTTAAAACTGCGGCTAATTTTCAAGTTTTTTTTATTTATTTTTATGGGTGCTGCTTTTACGGCATTGCAGGTAAAAAGAGCGCCTGCCTTTGCCGGAACTTCGGAATAAAAAAGCGCCAAATCCAGCTTTCCTATTTTTTTGATACCGCAAGCGACCCCGTTAGCCAAAAATCCTTTTGGCAAAATTGCCTTCTTATAAATCTTCATAAAAGCGCCAAGGTCTCTTCAAAACCATACATAATATTCATATTTTGCACTGCCTGCCCAGAAGCACCTTTTAAAAGGTTGTCCAAAGCAGAGACCACGATTAAAGTTTTACTGTAAAGGTCATTGTAAAATCCTATATCGCAAAAATTGGTATTTACCACGTTTTTAAGTTGGGGAAATTTATTTTCCGCATAAACCCTTACAAACGGTTCTTTTCTATAAAATCTGCGATAAATCTGAATCAGATCTTTTGTCTTTATAGTCCTCTTTTTTCTTACATATATGGTTTGTATAATTCCCCGGTTTAAAGGCAGAAGTTGGGGGATAAAATTTATCTTTATTTTTTTGCCGGAAAATTTTTCTAACTCCTGTTCTATCTCCGGCATATGCTGATGGATATTTATTTTATAGGGTTTTACATTCTCGTTTACCTCTGAAAATATAGATGCGATGTCGGCTTTTCTTCCTGCGCCGGTAAAACCTGATTTGGCATCAATGATAATGGGGTCAAATTCAATAAGGCCCGCTACGATAAGCGGGACAATAGACAAAAGCGCCAAAGTCGGATAACAACCGGGATTAGCCACTAAGCGGCTTTCTTTTATTTTTTCCCGATAAAATTCCGGCAAGCCATAAATTGCTTCTTTGATTAATTCCGGACTCTTATGCTTTACTTTGTAATACTTTGAATAATTTGTTGTATTTTTTAGACGATAATCGGCGCTTAAATCAATGATTTTTATTTTTGAATCCAAACTCAAAATAGAAGGGACGATCTCCATAGAAGCGGTATGGGGCAAAGCCAAAAAAACCACCTGGCAATTAGAAACAATTTTTTTATAATCTAACAACTCACAATAAAGCTCCAACCTATTTGCAAGATAACCAAAGATATCGGAAATAGGCAAAGGTTCTTCTATCTTAGCGGCAAGATAAACAATGCTGGCATGGGGATGCTTTAAAAGAATTTTAATAAGTTCTTCGCCGGCATAGCCGGTAGCGCCTACTATTCCCACCCTAATCATCTGTTTTACCCCTTTTTGATTTTGATATTTAATAATTATATAATGTTAAAGTTTAAAGGTCAATAATAATTTTCGTCGGACATGAAGAGTTCATAGACATGGGTAACACTTTTGCTTTTTATTTGTTATAATAAAAAGCATAAAAAAATCTTAATTTGAAAGGAGGTTACCCATGCCTACGTATTATCTACAAAGGTTAATCCGCATGAGGCTTGGCTGGATGCTTTTATACGAACAACTTAAGAATGCCTCCCTTGTATCTAGGCACTTTGGTATCTCTACTAAAACATTCTATAAGTGGCGTAAGAGGTACCTTGCCTCAAACAAGAATCCAGAAGCCCTGGCGGACAGGTCAAAAAGACCTAAGACTTCTCCTTCTGCAACCAAAGAGCAGATTATCAGGCTTATTAAACGCATGAGAAAGAAGACTAACTTCGGGCCTGACAGAATCAGATTTTACCTTCTCAAAGACTACGGTATTAGTATACCACGTTCTACGATATACGCTATCTTAAAGCGCAAAGGACTAATCAAGAAATACAAGAAACGCAAGAAAAAACCCTTAAGGTATAACCTCCCACATCCTGGAGACAATGTCCAGCTAGACATCAAGGTTATCGGTGGTTATTCTACTAAGAGACTGATGCAGTATTCGGCCCAGGATGATGCTACGCGTATTAAATTCACCCAGATTTACCCCGAGAGAACGAACCACTACTCGGTAAGCTTCCTAGATTATATTGTAACTAGGTTCCCTTTTAGGATAAAGAAAATTAGCACTGACAATGACAGCGTCTTTACCAATGCCTATACCGGAGAACCGAAGACGCACCCCCTTAAACCTCCTAGACTCCACCCTTTTAGCTTAAGATGCAAAGAATTAAAGATAAAACATAAGCTTAACCGGCCAGCTCGACCCCAGCAGAATGGCAAGGTAGAGCGTTCACATAGAACAGATGATGAGGAGTTTTACCGACTACATAGAAGCTATGACCTTAAATATCTTATCAAAGAACGTAAGAAATACGATGAATTATTTAATAACCACAGACCACATATGGGTCTTGGTGGATTAACTCCCTTGCAAAAGTTAAGAACTTATGTTAAATATAGGAGTGTTACCTATGTCTATAGTTAATACAATTTCTTAAATAAGACATTCCTGCATCATATACAAACGTTTATACAAGCCGTTGTTTTCTATCAGTTGCTGATGCGTTCCTTCCTCAACTATTCTGCCTTTATCCAAAACGATTATCCGATTACAATTACGTACTGTAGAAAGTCGATGCGCAACCATTATTACCGTACGTCCTATCATCGCTTTTTCCAATGCCTGTTGAACTATACGTTCAGATGCGGAATCTAACTGCGAAGTAGCTTCGTCTAACAACAAGATGGGCGGATTTTTAATGATCGCGCGTGCAATCGCAATCCGCTGCCTTTCTCCACCGGAAAGACTCATCCCGCGTTCGCCAATAATAGTATCAAATCTTAAGGGAAGTTTTGTAATAAAATCTAAAGCATTTGCTTTTCTCGCTGCCTCTTCTATTTCGTCTAATGTGGCCCGTGGATTGCCATAAGCAATATTTGCTCTTACGGTATCATTAAAAAGAATAGTATCCTGGGTAACTATCCCTATTTGCCTGCGTAAAGATAATAAACTAACTTCTTTAATATCGCAGCCGTCAATAAGAATCCTTCCTTTTTGAGGGTCATACAACCGCAGAATAAGCTCTAAAAACGTGCTCTTGCCTGCTCCGGAAGCACCCACAATCGCTATCACTTCCCCGGCTTTTATCTTTAGATTTATTTCTCTTAAAACCGGGGCATGATTATAACTAAACCAAACGTCTTCAAAAACAATTTCTTTTTTAAAAAAAAGAAGCTCTTTTGCTTGAGGTATTTCATAAATACTGGGTTTAAGTTCAAGCACTTCGTATATGCGATTATTAGCAGCAAGCGCCTGTTGGAACAGGGCGTTTGCTTGACTTATTTTTTTAAAGGGGCGCAAAAGAGAAAGAAGGGAGCCTAAAAAAAGACCAAATACGCCAAAAGACATCCTCTCGGCAATAACTTCTTTGCCTGCCCAGACAAAAATGAACACCCCTGCCAACACGCCAATAAACTCTGTTATCGGATTTAATAGAAGGGCGCGTTTTATCGATTTCATGGTTATCTTATAAAACCCGTAATTATGCTGATGGAATCTACCTATCTCATGATTTTCCCTGCAAAATGCTTTTACTATTTTCGCGCCGGTAATTGTCTCAACCACAAGGGTATTTATATCTGCCAACTTCTCCTGACGGAGTTTAGAGATTTTCTTCAATAATTTGCCTATCCTTATAATGGGATAAATCACCAAAGGCAGAATCACCAGAGAGACAAAAGCCAAGCGGAAATTAATAAAGAAAATCAAAAAAGTAAATATGACTACTTTTGAACCTTCGTAAATAAAATCGGTTAAAGCGTAGGAAAGGGCGTTTTCTAAATATCCGGGATCATTAAAGATACGCGAAACTATTTCTCCGCTGCGGGCGCGTGTAAAATAATCTAAAGAAAGTTCCTGAATTTTAGCATAGAGTTTCATCCGCACATCCCGCATAATCCTCTGGCCGATATCCGACATTATATAACTTTGCAAAAAATTAATCAGCCCTTTTAGCAAGAATAATACCAGTATAAAAATAGAAAGTATATTTAAAAGTTTTAGGGGTTCGGTATAATTGATATTTTGGATGAAGCGTTCTAAAAAATACGGAAGTTTAACCGGGATAATTATCTTTTTGTTGGTTAAAACTTTATCAGCCAAGGGAATAATCATAGAAAGCGAAACCCCATCAAAAATACTGGATAATAACATCAACAATGCCGCTATCACAAACAATCCCCGATAAGGCTTAATAAACTTTAGAACTTTCAGATATTCGTTTATATTTTTTGACATAATGAAATTATAATATCATATTAATTGACTTTTGTCGAGTGGTTTGGTATGATTTTTAAAAATGAGAAAGATAAAAGTAGCGGTAATCGGGGTTGGGCATCTGGGCATAAGGCATGCCCAAATTTATCAGAATTTAAAGAATGCTCAACTGGTAGGGATATGCGATATTAATCCTCGCCGGCTTAAAGAGGTATGTCAGCAACTCAAAGTAAAAGGGTATACCTCTTACCGTAAACTCTTTCCTTATGTAGAAGCGGTAAGTATCGCTGTGCCCGCACAACAACATTATGAAATCGCCAAAGATTTTCTAAAACAACGTATCCATGTGTTGGTAGAAAAACCCTTTGTTTTGAGTTTAAAAAATGCGAATAATTTAATTAAACTCAGCCAAAAAAATAAACTTATTTTGCAGGTTGGACATATCGAAAGGTTTAACCCGGCGTTTAATGCCACGCTCAAACTTATCAAGGATGTGCGCTACATTGAATGCGATCGTTTAAGTCCATTTTCCGGCCGAGGATTAGATGTGGGCGTAGTGATGGACTTAATGATTCACGATATAGATATCATCGTTGGTTTGGTAAAAGCAAAACTCCAACGCATAGAAGCAATAGGAACGAATGTTTTAACGGAAAAAGAGGATATTGCCAACGCACGGCTTTATTTTAAGAATGGCTGTATCTGTAATCTCACCGCTTCTCGGATCTCCGAAGAAACCGTGCGCAAAATACGGATATTCTTAAAAGACGCTTATATAAGTCTGGATTACCGTAATAGAGAGGCTTTTATTTATAAAAAAATAAATTCTACCATTCAAAAAAAAGCCATCCCCATCGAAAAAAAAGAACCCTTAAAAAAAGAAATCTCTTCTTTCTTGAATTGTATCCTCTATAAGAGAAAACCTTTGGTTTGCGCAGAGACAGCCAAAGAAGCCCTGATAGTAGCCTTAAAAATCCAGAGAAAAATATGGCGGAAAAACAAATTTTAATTATAGCAGGGGAATCTTCTTCAGATTTATACGCCAAACATTTAATAAGAGAATTGAAAAAAAATATCCCACAGATAAAATTTTTTGGTTTAGGCGGACCGCGCATGCTTAAAGAAGAAAAAGATATCCAAGATATAACTCACTTAGCGAGTGTGGGATTTTGGGAAGTATTAAAAAACTTTAGAAAATTTAAAAATATCTTTAATCAAACCGTCAAGGAAGTAGAGAACAAAAAACCCCTTGCTGCTATTCTTGTTGATTATCCGGGCTTTAACCTTAAATTAGCACAGGTGCTTAAGAAAAAACGCATCCCGGTAATCTATTACATCAGTCCGCAAATCTGGGCTTGGGCAAAAGGAAGAATAAAAAAGATAAAAAAATACGTTGACCTTATGCTGGTCTTCTTTAAATTTGAAGAAGAACTTTACAGAAGAGAAGGTATCAATGCAACCTTTGTAGGCCATCCCCTTTTAGAAATCGTCAAGCCTGCTTTGGGGAAAGAAGATTTTTTAAAAAAATTCAATTTGCCCGCCACCAATTACACTATCTCTTTATTAGCCGGTTCACGCCGTGCCGAAGTAAAGATGCACCTGCCGTTGATGCTTAAGACCGCCTCCTATATTTATAAAAAAATTAAAGACGTAAAATTTCTCATATTAAAACCTGCTGAATTATCTGAAACATATTACGAAAATATCAAAAGTTACCCTTTACCTATTTATCTTATCTCAAACAATACTTATAACGGATTATCCATATCGGATTTCGCTATGGTCTGCGCAGGTACTGCTACTTTAGAAACCGCCATTTTAGGCGTACCGATGGTAATTATCTACAAAACCTCTCTGTTTAACTGGTTAATAATTAGGCCTTTGATAAAAATACCTTATATTGGGATGGTAAATATCGTTGCAGACAGAAAGATTGTGCCGGAATTTATCCAATATAAAATTAAACCATTCTCCATTGCTTCCTATATAATCGAGATGTTTAACCGACAAGAAGAATTAAACCAACAAAGAGAAGAACTCCTTAAAATAAAATCCCAATTAGGCACACTAGGAGCAATCCCTAAATCTGCAGAGATTATCTCTTCTTTTTTAAAAGAGAAAAAAATAATTTAAATATAGTCTTTTGCTCGGCGGATCCTTTCTTCGATGGGCGGATGGTCAAAGAAAAAAAATTTTATTAATGGGTGCGGCGAAGTATCAGTAAAATTCTGTTTAGCTAATTTTTCCATAAGCGAAATAAAAGGACCCTTTGCCTGGATTATTTCAATGGCAAGTCTATCCGCTTGCCTTTCAAAAAAACGGCTTACAAAATTTTTTAAAGGAGTAAAAAATATCTCCAGCACAATCAGATAGAGGAAAACCAAAGGAAGGCTGGCTATTTCTTCTAAACTTGTAAACCCAAATTTTTTAAGAAAATAACCGCAACTGATAAAGATAAGATAAAAACTAAAAATAATAAATAGCGCTTCCATCCCTAAAAGTTTAAAGAGATGCCCAAGGCGATAATGGCTTAATTCATGGGCAAGGATCACCTTTATCTCTTCAAGATTATATTTCCCTCTTAAAGTATCGCTAAGCACCATCCTTTTGGTTTTACCGATTCCTAAAAAAGCTGCGTTTGCCTTATTGGTTTTCCTGCTAAAGTCTATCTCATATACATCCAGAATCTTTATCTTCATTCTCTCAGCCAGCAAAAATATACACTTTCTTAATTCTTCATCAGAAAGTTTCTTATATTTAAAAAATAAAGGCACAAGAAAGACGGGGGCGATCTTTGAAATTAACAAAGCAAAAAAAATCCAAAACCCGCAAATAAGCATCCACCAATTTTGAGGACTTAATCTCAAGAAAAAATAAAAAAACTCAACAAAAATCAAACTAAACAAATAAAACAATATATCTGATTTGATCTTATCCACAAACCAATCAAAAAATTTTTGGGAAGAGAGCAAAAAACGGCGCTCCAAGATAAAAGAAAAATATAAATCTAAAGGGAAAAAGATAATGGAATAGAGAAAATAAATTATCGCCAGATAAATCGCGATCAAAGCAATACGGGAAGAAGAAAAGTTTAAAACATTAAGATAAATTCTTTCAGAAATCCCGCTTTTTAAAAAAATAAAAATAAGGAAAATAAGGAAAAAGGTCTTAAAAATTATTAAACTATACCTAATCCGCCAATAATGTTTTATTTGTGTTTGCATTTTGGTTATATTTATGATTACTGACTATTATCTATTATATTATTAGAATTATAAAAAATGCAAATTAAAAATTTTATTTATTTGCACTTTGTTTATTTTTAATATAAAATATTATCAAAATGCGCATAGGAATCGGTATAAGTCAAAAATCTGATATAATTTCTGCCTTACAAGAGGTAATTAAACAGGCGAAGAAGCAACTTACCGGCGAAAGGCCGAATATAGGCTTCATTTTCACTTCGATGGAATTCGCTTCGCCAGTAATTTTAAAAACGCTAAACCTTTATTTTCCGCAAGTACCCATTGTGGGAGCTACCACTTTAGCAATACCTTTTAATTCCCGTATCTATCGCCGTAGTTTAATCCTATGCCTTATTTCTTCGGAAAATCTAAAAGTGGCGGTAGCGGCGGCGAAAGATATCAAAAAAAAGACTGCTTTTGTTGCCGGCCAAGAATTAGGCATACAACTTCTTAAGAATTTCGGTTACCAAAAAAGAAATTTTGCTATGCTTTTCTGTGATGGACTCTTAGAGGAAGGTTCAAAATTTTTAGCGGGTCTGCAGGAAAAATTAGGGACAAGTTTCCCTATTGCAGGCGCTTCCGCATCCGATAACCTACGCTTCAAGCAAACTTACTTATATTTCAACAACGAATTAATTACCGATGCAGCGGTAGGCATTCTTTGGGGAGGAAAAATTAAATTTAATATGTCTATCCACCATGGCTGGAAACCCTTAGGCAAAACCCGAAGAGTAACCAAAAGTAAAGGTAATTTATTGATAGAGATTGACAATCAGCCGGCAGCAAATTTTTATAAAGAATACTTCGCCAAAGAAATGCCTCTTTTAAAAAAAGACCTTAAATATATCTCCACCCTTTATCCCATTGGTCTCTATCTAGAAGGAGAAAAAGAATATATTTTAAGAAATATCATTGCCATAGAAGAAGATGGTTCTTTAATCTGTCAAGGCGATGTCCCCCAGGATAGCATTATCCGGATAATGATTGGCACAAAAGATTCCTGCCTTTCGGCTACACGCCAAACAGCCGAAGATTTAGTAAAAGCATCGCCTGCGATCACTTTATCAAAAAACAATATAGATGTGATCTTCATCTTTGATTCTGTATCGCGGTATATATTATTAAAGAGATCAGCCGAAGAAGAACTAAAAACTATACAAGAAACCGTTCCCAAAGAAATTAATCTATTTGGTCTTTATACTTATGGGGAACAGGCGCCATTAAAAGCAATTACCTATGAAGGGAAAACATATTTTCATAACCAAAGTATCGTTTTAACCGCAGTAGGAGAATAGATGTTATACCCTACAATTATTTTAGTATTGCTTTTTAGCATATTGATTGTGCTGCTTTTCTTAAAAATTGAAAAAAATAAAGAATTACACATGCAAATTAAACAGCTTCAAAAGTCTCTGGACGAAATAGACGAACAGGCAAAACTTATTCTACGCACCGATATAGAATTAAATAAAACTCAAGAAGATTTGGATAGAAAGATCACTTCTCTTTACGCCTTACAAAATATCTCTCGAGAGATAACCACCACTTTAGATGAACAGCAGATTTTCCAGCACATAAAGAATTATCATTTAGAAGACTTGGGGTTTGAAAAGAGTTTGGCTTTTCTCTGGAAAAAAATGAATGAAAAGTTTATTCTTGTGTTAAATATCGGCTATACGCCGCAGGAAATAGAAAATATCATTGCCGCATTAAATGATGATTTTTATCTAAAAATTATAGAAAACAAATATACTGTTTCTTCTTTCACATTATCCGATGCATCGCTAAATAAAAAAATCAAAGAAATTTTTAAAGTACAGTCGTTTATAATCGCGCCTTTGCTGCCCACGGAAGGAGATAAAGGTTTCCTTTTGGTCGGCACAGAATATCCGGAGGCAAATTTAAGCGAGGGCAGCGAGGAATTAATTAATATTTTAGCGAATCAAATTTCTCAAGCTTTAGAAAATGCGCGTTTATTTGAAAAGACTTGGCAGACTCAGCAAGAACTGGAAAAGAAAATAGAAGAAAGGACCCAAGAACTTTCAAAAGCCCTAGAAGATATTAAAATAATAAGCAAAAGAAAAACTGATTTTGTTTCCGCGGTTTCTCATGAATTAAGAACCCCTCTTACTTCGATAAAGGGATACACTTCTATCCTTTTGTCGGAAAAGTTAGGAGGGATTCCCCCTTCGGTAAAAGAACGTTTAGAAAAGATAAATCACCACACCGATGAATTAGTCCACTTAATAAACGACCTGTTAGATATTTCAAGGATTGAATCGGGGAAAATAACCATGAAACAGGAAGTATGCAGTCTTAAAGAAATAATCGATAAGATAGCCGATTTATTAACAATACAATTAAAAGAAAAAAATATTCAATTAACGAGACAAATTTTGCCGGGAGCAGAATATATATTTGCTGACCGCCAACACATTGAAAGAGTGTTTATAAACTTAATCGGCAATGCGATTAAATTCACCCCATCTAATGGTACAATATCTATAAAAAGTTCACCTTTTAATGACCAGTGCCAGATAGATATCGCCGATACCGGAATTGGAATACCCGAAGAATCGTTAAATTATATATTTGAAGAATTTTACCGTGTAGATAACCCTATAAACCAAAAACTAAAAGGCACAGGTTTAGGGCTTTCTTTGGTAAAAAGAATTATCGAGGCGCATGGGGGTTCTATATGGGTAAAGAGCAAATTGAATGAAGGCACAACTTTTAGTTTTACCATTCCCAAACCTACCTAAAAATGGCAAAAAAGATCTTAATTGTGGATGATGATGCGGATATTAGGGATATACTAAAAATTATCCTCTCAGAAGAAAAATACGAGGTTATCGAAACAGATAATGGAGAGGATGCTTTAAAACTTGTACGCACAGATAACCCTGATTTAGTGCTTTTAGATTACAAAATTCCTAAATTAGACGGAAGACAGGTATGCAAATTAATAAAAGACGACATTTTGCTTCAATATTTACCGGTAATTATGCTTACCGGAAAAGGCGATTTAGATGACCGCGTAGAAGGAATACACGCAGGAGCAGACGATTATATTGTAAAACCTTTTGAGCCAAAAGAATTGTTAGCCCGCATAGAGATGATATTAAAACGAACAGAAAGGGACTTAGATGCCAATCCCTTAACCCACCTTCCCGGCAATGTCTCTATTTTAAAAGAATTAAACCTGCGTTTGGACAAAAAAGAATTATTTGCAGTATGTTATTTGGATTTGGATAAATTCAAATCCTATAACGATAAATATGGTTTTGAACGGGGAGACGAGGTAATCCGCGCTACCGCCCGTATTATTATCAATATCGTAAAAAATTTTGGCACGCCTTCTGACTTTATTGGCCATATTGGGGGCGATGATTTCGTAGTGATTACCCAGCCACAAATAGTTGACTTGCTCTGTCAGAAAATAATCGAAACATTTGATAAAATCTCCCCCACTTTCTACAACGAAGAAGATAGACAAAAAGGGTATATCCTTACCAAAGACAGGAAAGGTAATGAAGAAAAAATCCCTTTGCTTTCTATCTCTATCGGCGTGGTAACCAACGAATATAGAAAAATTGAACACGTGGCACAGATCGGAGAGATCGGCGCAGAATTAAAAAGTTTAGCCAAACGTTTGGAACGCTCCAATTATATAAAGGATAAAAGAAAGGAATCTTAATTATAATTTAGTTTAATAAAAAGGGTGGTCTGCTGTAAATTCTGCATACCACCCTTTAATTTTTTATGCGCGGGAAGGGACTTGAACCCTTACGCTCAAAATTGAGCCAGGCTCCTCAGGCCTGTGTGTATACCAATTCCACCACCCGCGCTCTGTTTTAATAGTGTAATATTTTACCTTATAATTTTATTCATAGCCATACTTTTTTATAAACCACATCTTAACTTTCTGCGCCAATAAAAGATAAAAAGTAATAATCAATAGTAAAACTAAAAAATAACTAGCGGGAGGGACAACAAAACTAAAGTATTTTCCCAAAGGCGTAAATGGGATAAATACCCCTAAAGTAATAATATAAAGTGAGGTAAATACCAAAAATTGGCTCGGCTTGCTTTCAAAAAAAGGTATCTTTCCAGTGCGGATTATATGGATAACTAAAGTTTGCGTGCATAAAGATTCCAAAAACCATCCCGTACGAAAAACCTGCGGACCTGCCTTAAAGATAAACAAAAGTATTGCAAAGGTAAGAAAGTCAAAGAAAGAACTAACCGGGCCCAAAAATAACATAAATCTTTTTATATAATTTATATTCCAAGGCCGACATTTAAGCAGGTATTCTTTGTCTATCTCATCCGAAGGTATAGCTACCTGAGAAAGATCGTAAAGAAAATTATTTAAAAGTATCTGTATGGGAAGCATGGGTAAAAACGGCAAAAATAAGCTGGCACCGGTAACGCTTATCATATTACCAAAATTAGAACTAGAGCCCATTTTAATATATTTAAGGATATTGCCAAAGGTTCTTCTGCCTTCAATTACGCCGTCACTTAAAACTAAAAGACTTTTCTTTAAAAGGATAATGTCCGCGGATTCCTTAGCGATATCAGTAGCGTTATCTACAGATATCCCCACATCAGCCGCTTTCAACGCTAAAGCGTCATTAATGCCATCACCCAGATAACCTACAATATGGCCATTGGCGTGCAAAGCGCGGATTACTCTTTCTTTTTGAAAGGGAGACAATCTGGTAAAAACATTAGCGTATTTTGCTTTTTCTTTGAGCTCTTCATCGCTCATAAGCATCAATTCTTCCCCAGTGAGACTATTTTGAATGGGTATGTCGATCTCTGCACAAATTTTTTTAGTTACCAGTTCGTTATCCCCGGTTAATATCTTAAAATCTATACCTAAATTTTTTAATTTTTCAATTGTTTTGCGCGCTGAAGGTTTAGGAGGATCTAAAAAAGCCACATAACCTTTCAAAATAAGTTCTTTTTCATCTTCTTTAGAATACACCTCTTTGGATTCCAGAAAATCTCGATAAGCAATCGCTAAAACCCTAAATCCCTCGGCACTTAATTTATCGTATTCCTCCTTTAAATCAGTAAGAATAAGTTGTTCCATATCGAGGATCTCACCATCCAGCTCATACTTTGAACAGCGCTTAAATACCTCTTCAGGTGCTCCCTTGGTGATCATCCGATGGCGCGAATCGAATTCTACCACTACCGACATCATCTTACGGGAAAAATCAAAAGGAACTTCATCTATTTTTTTAAATTGTTTAACCATTATCTTTTCATGTTTAAGAATTGCTCTATCTAAAATATTTTTTAGCCCCGTTTGATAAAAACTATTTATATAAGCAAAACGCAGGATATCCTCATCATCCCTTCTTATTACATCGCAATGTTTTTCTAAAACTATTTTATCTAAAGTAAGCGTGCCGGTTTTATCCGTACAGAGGACATCCATAGCGCCAAAATTCTGAATAGCATTTAATCTTTTCACGATTACTTGTTTTTTAGACATACTTATGGCGCCTTTAGAAAGGTTTATGGTAACTAACATCGGAAGCATCTCAGGGGTAAGCCCTACCGCCACCGAAATGGAAAACAAAAACGCCTCTAAAGTACTGCTTTTTTTAAAAAAGAAAATAATAAAAAATATGGTGGCAACTAAAAGTAACATAATCCTGATCATCATCCAGGTAAAACTGCGGATCCCTTTATCAAAAGCGGTCTCAGCGGATTGCCTTTCTAACCTTTTGGCAAGAACACCAAATTGCGTAGACAACCCTGTAGCTATCACCACCCCTAATCCCGTACCACTGACGACGCTAGAACCCATAAAGGCGATATTGTTAAGTTCAGTAATTGGTACAGGTTTTTCTAAAGATAAAGTATTGGCAGTTTTCTCTACCGGAAGCGACTCACCGGTTAGAGAAGCCTGATTAACAAAGAGGTCTTTTGCCTGAATTATTCTTAAATCTGCAGGGATCATATCGCCGGCAAATAAATCCACTATGTCGCCGGGCACAAGTTCATTAATTTTTAACTCTTTTGCCTTTCCATTGCGATAAACTGTTACAGAAACCCTTACCATTTCGCTTAGACGCTCTGCTTCTTTACCCGCCCGATATTCCTGAATAAAAGACATAAAGATACTCATCCCCGCCATCAGGCTAATAATAAAAGCGTTTATTTTTTCACCAAGAAAAAAAGAAACGCTGGCGATAATGATAAGGACTACCACCAGCGGATTGGTAAATTTAAGCAGGATTTGCCAAAGAATTCTTCTTTTTTTCTTTTTGGCAGGTTCATTGTAACCGTAAATTTGAATCCTTTGGCTTGCCTCTTCTTCGGATAACCCTTTTAAAGAGGATTTTAATTTCTCTAAAACCTTTTCTACCGGCAAAGAGGCGAAAGCAAAACAATAATTCTGTTTATTATTTTCTTGATGATGGATCTTCTTTAACATATATTATAAAAGTTTTCTCAAATCTCTATTTTTTTATATGATAAACCTTTTAATTTCTAAATCGGATAAAGCAAAGTCCTCCCAAATCTGTTCTTTCTCATAAGGTAAATTTTTTTTATAGACAATCTTTAAAGGAAGATTATTTTCTTTATCGCAATAACGAGCAATTATCCCGCCACTGAGATGAATCAAATCGCTATTAAATTCTACCCTTCCTAATGCTATAGGTCCTTTGGCATCCAAAGGATAAAAAAAATAGTCGTTTTCTCTCCCAAGACTTAAAATCATCTCATTTTCTTTAGCATTTCTACCCACGATTAACTTAGCTTTATCTGTTAATCTAAAATGCCTGCCTAATTTCAACAATTTTACATCGTTAAGGGTAAAATCGGGAACGTATCTCATTAAATCTCTAAGACGCCCAGAGAAGCCCGGATCAGCCAAAAGGCAACCCCCTGCCGGCCAAGCATAATCAGTAATATGGTACTTCCTTGCTAAAAATATCTGTGGTTTACGCGACCTGCCTGAAATGGCTAAAAGTTTCTCTCTTTCAATTAATCCTTTTTTTTCAGGAATAGTAGGTTCAAAAAGTTTGGCGGAAAGTGGTCTTACAATAAGCCCCTGTAAATCTGCTTCTCTTTCGATAAGTTTTAGAACCGGTAATCTCTGTGACATTGGTCTTTCATTAAGCACCTCTCCGGTGACAATAAACTCTGCACCAACCTGTTTCATATATTGTCTTGCTTTCTTAAGCATAAATATCCGACAATCAATGCAAGGGTTCATCTGCGAACCATAACCGTATTTTGGTTTTTTTACAATCTCCAGATATTCCTCGTTTACTTCAAAAATCTGTAGTTTTATGCCTAATTTATCCGCGGCTAATTTTGCCGATAAACAGTTGTTTTCTTTATGCATACAATCGCAAAATATTGTCAAAAAATTAACCGCCTCTACATCTATTCCCTGTTCCAAAATCAAACGCACCGCCAGAATACTATCTAACCCGCCTGAAAGTAGGGCTAACGCTTTCATATTTTTAAAGATTTTTTAAAAAATATGCCAACCTTTCCAGTTCAATAGAAAGGTCGATATTTAAAACCACCACCCCTTTAGGAGTATAAGGACGCAAAGGAACAAAATTTAAAATAGCCTTTATCCCGCACTCAATCAAATCATCAACTATACTTTGCGCCTCCTCTTTAGGCACTGCCAAAATTGCCAAAGGAACTTTTTTTATCTTAAGTACCGTTTTCATCTTATTTATATCCCTAATTAAAACACCGTTTATTATTTTGTTAATTTTTCTTTTATCTTTGTCAAAAGCATAACGGATATAAAACCCCTGCTTCATAAATCCCTTATAAGAAAGCAAAGCGCTTCCTAAATTCCCTACTCCAATTAAGGCAACTTCCCATTTTTTATCCAAACCTAAAATCTTCTCAATTATATTTTTTAATTTTAAGGTATCGTATCCGCGCGAAGGTACCCCAAATTGACCAAAATAAGCCAAATCCTTTCTTATCTGAGAAGCGTTAAAATAAGTAAGTCGCGATAACTCCTGCGAAGACAAAAAATCTTTCCTCGATTCAAGGATCGCTCGATAATAAAGCGACAGTCGCGGGATAACTGCTAAGGGAATATTTTTCATTTAGATAATTCCTTTTTTACCAATTCGCTTATTATTTTTGTGTCTGCCCTGCCGGCTACTTTATCAAGCACGCCTTTCATTACCTTTCCCATATTCTTAAGCCCTGCGGCAGATTCTGCACGGATAACTTCATAAATTATTTCTAGAATTTCCTGCTCTGATAAAGAAGCGGGCAAATAATCGTTGAGTACCGCCAACTCTTTGGCTTCTTTTTCTACCAAATCCTGACGGTTCCCCCGACGGTACTCTTCAATCGCTTCCTGACAGTTCTTTATCTGTTTTCTTATAATAGCAATTATCTCGTTATCCTCCAATTTTCTTCTTTTATCAATCTCCATATTTTTAATCGCCGAACGCAGAAATCGCAGAACCGAAACTTTAAAGTTATCTTTTTCTTTTAAGGCATTTTGATAATCCGTAAAAATTTTCTCTTCCAGCATAGTTCCTCCTTGAGTTTAAATTTTTACAAAAAATAAAATTAAACCTACTAATATACAATAATATCCAAAATAATAAAATTTCGCATTATACATTAATCTTTTTAAAACCATTAAAGCAAAAATTCCGCTTAAAAAACTTGCTCCCAAGCAAATAAAAAGACTGGTCAATCTTAAGTCACTTAAATGGGAAAAATCTGCCTCCAGGATAAAACCACCCAAAATAGCCGGCATCCCTGCCAAAAAAGAAAATTTAAAAGCGTCCTTAATATTTAACCTTTTCAATAAAAAATAACTGATAGTAATTCCTGAACGTGAAATCCCCGGAATAATTGCTAATGCCTGTACAAAACCTAATCTTAACATATCTTTTAAATTTAAAGAAGATATCTTTTTAAGCGGTTTATAAGAAAAATAACTGTAGATAATAATGGCTCCGTTGATGAGCAAAGTAAATTTTATTATTCCTACAAAAAACAAAGATTCAAAAAACTTCTTAAACAGAATACCCAACAAACCGGTAACAAAAGTAACACATAAAATATAACCTATAAGACGCCAAGACTTTAATGTCTGGCGAATATCTTTAAAGAAATAAACCAATAGCGCCAGAAGCGTTCCCAAATGCGCAAAAGCAATAATCTCCAAAATTCCTTTATTAAGATGCATTATATTTTGTGCCCATAAAAGATGGGCGGAACTGCTTATGGGCAAAAACTCAGTAAACCCCTGAATAATCCCTAAAATTATATATTTCATTTATAGATGTTTTTGCAAAAAATTCTGCATATCTAAAGGTAAGTCTGTCTCTACACGAATGTATTCTTTGGTAATAGGATGCATAAATTCCAATTTTTTGGCATGCAAACAAAGTCTTTTTGCCCTAAGTTTAAAGTCTTTGCGAAAAGCAAATTTATCTTCACCGACAACAGGATAGCCGATATTTTTAAAATGTATGCGGATTTGATTTTTGCGTCCGGTCAAAGGCTTAACTTCCAATACAGAAAAACCTTCTCTTTTTTCTAATAATTTATACTCTGTGATTGCGGGTTTGTTCTCTATGGGAATATGGATACTGCCGTTTTTTTTATCCGGTATACCATGCACAAAAGCAATATAAGTTTTTTTTACTTTGCCTTCTTTAAATAACTGCATCATCTTCTTTTGAATAGATTTACCCTTAGCATAAATTACCAACCCCGAGGTAGAATAATCTAAACGATGGCAAGGATGCAAACGAAAATCCGCTCTTCCTATTTTTAAATCTTTATTCAGCATAGAGGTAAGGTCTCTCCTTTTGTTGGGAGCCGGTATTACCAGCATTGCGCTGGGCTTATCTATAATCTTTAAATAGTTATCTTCAAATATTGTTTTTATCATTTGATATCTTTTGTCTTAATCCACTTGCAAAATTCGCAGGATTCATTTAAATCCGGGATTGGACCTTTTAAAATTTTTATCGCATCGTAAAAAACCTTTTTTGCCATCGCCGGGTCGGTTTTAATCTCTTTTAAAAGGATATCGAAATTAAAACTGCTATCGGCATTTATCATCTTGGGAATATAATAAACAATGTAAGCAATCCTATGCGTAGGAAAGCCATTCTCTTCTAATAAAAAAGTATAAACATCCATCTGAAGCTGATAACTGCGGTGTATTTCATCCGGGGCTAATCCGCGCGTTTTATGGTCTAAAGCTGCGTAATGATGATCAAAAAATTCCAAACAATCGTCTAAATATCCTCCCAGCTTAGCATCCTCTTTCAAATCTGCGTATTCCAAATAGCCATTTTTAGGGAGAGAACGCGCAAGGTTTGCTTTAAACTTTCCTTCTAAAAAAGGGGGGAGCAGGTTTTTAACACGGTACAAATTAAAATAATCTTTAATTACGCGATCAAGGCCAGTAGTAATGGTCGCCACAGGGATACGGGGACGCTCAATTTTTTTATTTACATAGAGCCAGAAACAACGTGGGCATTCACATAAAAGATTTAAACTTGAAGCGGACAATTTAATCATCTCTTTGTCATATTATCTTAAGCATATTATCGATGGATTTTATAGCGGAGATTCTTATTTTTTCCGGAACCTTTATTTCTCCCTTTAATTCCTCCAAAGCCCAAAGAATTTTCTCCTGTGTGGTTTTTTTCATATTCGGACAAACCGCTTTCTCGCTCGCTGGATAAAATTCTTTATCCGAATTCTCTTTCTTTAAACGATAAATTATTCCCACGTCTGTGCCTACAATAAATTCTTTTGCCTTTGAATTCTTAGCATATTCACACATTTTACTGGTAGAAAGCACTGCGTCCGCCATCTTTACTACTTCCGGAAGGCATTCCGGATGTACCATTACTTTTGCCTGAGGATGAAATTTTTTTTGCCTTTCTATATCCTGAGGCAGTATTTTTATATGCGTAGGACAATACCCATCCCAAACGATTAATTTCTTATTTATACTCTTAGCCACATAATCTGCCAGATATTTATCAGGGACAAAAATTATCTCCTCTTTATCCTTTAATTGTTCAATTACCCTAATCGCATTGGTAGAGGTACAACAGTAATCTAATTCTGCCTTTACTTCTGCAGAAGTATTCACATAACCAACTACGAGCGCTTTAGGATGTTTTTTCTTAAATTCTCTTAACTGTTTTGCATTAATCATATTTGCCATTGGGCAGGCAGCAGTTATATCCGGCATAATTACTTTTTTATCCGGACAAAGAATAGAAGCGGTTTCTGCCATAAAATGGACACCGCAGAAAATAATTATCCGCGCTTTTATCTGAGAAGCGATGCGGCTTAACTCTAAAGAATCACCCAAAAAGTCCGCCACATCCTGTACTTCCGGAAGTTGATAATTATGCGCCAAAATTACCGCTTGGTGTTTCTTTTTTAAATCTTTAATTTTTGTTTCTAAGCTATTCCGTATCAATTTCTCCTCCGCCTATTACCGTATCATTTTTATAAAAAACTGCTGACTGTCCAGGAGTAATCGCGGATTGTGGTTTTAAAAATATCACCTCTAAATCCTCTCTATGGGGAATAATCTCAGCAGGAGTTTCCTTGTGATTATATCTTATTTTTACATTTAAAACAATTTTATTTTTTATCGGCTCATTGATAAAATGGGGATTTTTAACAAATAATTTTTTAAGATAAGTATCTTCTTTTCTGCTTACCACAATACGATTTGTATCTTTCTCTAACTTTATTACATAAAATGGTCCTCCACTTAATCCAAGGCCCTGCCTTTGCCCTAAGGTGTAAAAACATATGCCTCTATGCCTGCCTAAAACCCTGCCCTCCTTGTCTACAATTTCACCGGGCTTAATTTTATCCTGAAAATGTAAAGATAAAAATTCACGATAATCCCCTTTGGGTAAAAAGCAAATATCCTGACTTGCCGGTCTATCAGCCACCGGCAATTTTATCTTCCTTGCTATCTGCCTTATCTCGCTTTTAAGATAATTTCCTAAAGGAAAAAGAATTTTTCTAAGCTTTTGTTGGTTTAGATAATAAAGAAAATAGCTCTGGTCCTTTTGGGGGTCTTTTGCCTTCTTCAAATAATAAACTCCCCTTGTATCTTTTTCTATCCGTGCATAATGGCCGGTAGCCAAAAAATCCGCATCTAATTTAAGCGCCTTCTCTAAAAGTGTGCCAAATTTTATATAACGGTTGCATTCTACGCAGGGGTTAGGAGTTTTGCCAATAAGGTAAGTATCGCAGAATCTTTTGATTATTTTTTCTTTTAAAATATCGGAAAAATTTAATACGTAATGTTTTATCCCTAACTGATAAGCCACCCGACGCGCATCCTCAATAGCCTGCCAATCGCAACAGATGGGCCTTTTTCTCTCCTTTGTCTCTAGATTGAAACACATAGTAACGCCGATTACCTCGTAACCTGCCTCTTTTAATAAATAAGCGCAGACCGAAGAATCTACTCCGCCTGACATTGCCGCTATTACTCTTTTCATAGAAATTAATTATAATACAATTTTGGAATAACTGCAAATAAACTACCAGCGAAGACGCAGGCCTAAATTCAGGACTCTTTTAGGGGAAGGAATACCTTCTATCTCCTGATATTCTTTATTGAAGAGATTGGAAATTTTAAAGAATATTTCCATATTTTCTTTTGGCGTTTTATAAATAAAATTTAAATCCGACAGAAGCCAACCATCGCGGTGCGGTTTTTTATAATAACTTATCCCCAAAAAATATCTACACCTTTTATAAAGGAAATCGAAGTTACAAAAAAACTTATGCCGTGTATAATTTAACCCGTATTTATAGTTATACTGTTTGGTTTCTATTTTTCTGTCCACATAAGTATAAAACAAATCTAAATTTAAAAAAGATTTAAGTTTTCTTTTGCACCCTAACTCTACCCCCCTTACCTTAGCAGAGGTTATATTTTTTGCTTTCCATTTCAACTGGGCAGGATCTTGCTTTACCCAATCGATAAAATCTTCTTCTTTTCTAAAAAATATGGATAAAAAATAAAAGAGTTCTTTCTCTTTATCATCGTATTCATAATCCAGTTCGTATTTATATGCGTTTTCTGGCTTAAGCTCAGGGTTTCCTTCGGTAACAGGATCATTATAATATAATTCTGTAAATGAAGGCATCCTTATGGAACGGGAAAGTCCCGAAGATAATCTCTTATTCTCCGCCAGAGGAAAGCGTATATTCAGTAATCCGCTAGATAAAATATCTTTATTTATATAATCGCTCCGATAAGAGATACCGTAAGAAAAACTATCCAAATCATTCCTTTCTTCCAGAAATATCCCCTGATAATTGCGTTGGTGTAGTCCTAAATTGGTAGAAACGATTCTATCTTGATTATACTCAAAACCCAAACCAAACTGGCCATTCAAAAAATCTTTGCCTTTAAGATAAATTAGCGGCGAAAACGTATCGGTCTGATGGTGATTTAAATATTTGCTGCGCAAAAGGGTTTTATCTAAAAGGAATTTATCGTAATGCCTGCGCCATAGAAAGTTCTGCCGCAAACTAAGGTCTTCTATTATATAGAAATCAAAATCTGTATTTATAAGATAAGTTTTTGTCCATTCTTTTGAAGGGTATCCCTTAAAAGGCGTATAAAAATCGTAGGCGCCGAACTCTTTCTCTTGATAGCCCAAAAACATCGCAAATTTAGCAAAATTTAAATCCCCTCTGCTATCAATATTGAAGGTATACTTTTTAAAATCAGTATCGTAATAAAAACCGTCTGATTCCTTTACCTCTGAAGAAAATTTCATACATAGATTACCAAAATTGATATCAGAAAGACCAAATAAGATTGATTTTAAGGCATTGCTTGCTGTGCTTATTTCAATTGTATTTTTCTTATCAAATTCTTCTTTGCTTACAATATTTATCGCTCCGGCGATGGTTGCCGGACCAAAAAGCGAAGAGCCACCGGCAGGAAATATCTCTATTCTTTCAATATCTAAAACGGTTAGTGGTATATCGCTATTATGATGGCCGGTTTGGGGATCGTTTATTTTTCTCTCATTTAAAAGAACAACTACCCCTTCAAAGTTGCTTGCCCTTAAAGAAAAATCATGCTGGATATCAGCAAAACTTGACCGCGAGGTTAACTCTAAAGGGCTATATTTTGCGCTGTTTAAAAGTCCATCGGCGGAATTAATTTTTAATAGCTCTGTATCGACTGTATAATCCTTAAGGAGATAAAAATGTTTTTTTGTTACTACGATGGGTTTAAATTCTATATCCGCTTGGGCAAAAACCGAAATATTAAAAAATAAAAATCCCCAAAAAATAATTTTTTTATACATGACACGGATATCTTATCAATAAATTAGTAATATGTCAACCAAAAATTATTTTTTAGTTAACAATTGTATTAAAAAAAACTAGTCGCAATAAATCAAATCTCCCGCATTTATCCTCTCTATTAAACCGGTCTCTCTTCTTAAAAGCAGATTTCCATCGTTATCCACATCTACCGCTATGCCGGTTATGGTAGTATTATTTTGGATTATCTTTACCATCTTACCTAAGGTGTTAGAATGCATGCGCCATTTATATAATATAAAATCAGCACCCTTTTGTTTAAATAAAAGATAATGCTCTTCCAACTTTATTAGTATCTGGCGCATTAATTCTACGCGGTCTATATTTTCTTTCTTGTATTGACGCAAGGATATAGCCTTCTCAACAAGTTGATGGGAAAGGTTATTTACATTTATCCCTACCCCGATTACCATAAAATGTGTCTGTTCCATCTCCGCTTCCAATTCCGTCAGTATCCCGGCTAATTTCTTTCCTTCCAGAATAATGTCATTAGGCCATTTTACCTCGG